>Ga0180433_10000691_pt1 | contig 57318 bp, 38 predicted proteins | sample SS_ome_8_FD_132980 | JGI IMG/M metagenome (GOLD analysis project Ga0180433, IMG submission 132980) | Hypersaline lake sediment archaeal communities from the Salton Sea, California, USA - SS_1_D_1 metaG | ecosystem: Environmental > Aquatic > Non-marine Saline and Alkaline > Hypersaline >... | reverse complement strand
CTGGCCGTGCAATTTCTTCAACTGAATCGAAACCGCCGCACCACTCGACAATCCCAGCACATCAGCCGCCTCTCGTTGCGTGCAACCCGCATATTTACATAAGGCAAATGCGACAAGCGGGCGGGCAGGCGAATTCTTTATGCGCCGCGTCAAAACCTAACGGGAAACACCCAAAACATCTTGGCATGTTGTTAACACATCTTCCACAGATGAGTAATGCCCAATACGCCGAAAAGAAACATCCTCCTTCTTATCATGCTTCTGAACCATTTCCAGATACATGCTTCGCGCACACTATTGACGTTCATCTGAGCCTATGCAAAAACGGGAGCCGCGTTTCGTTTCAACAAAAGCAGCATCGATATCGCGAATGCCTGCCTCTACAAAACGACGATAGGTGGCAGGTTGTTTCTTTTTGATTCGTCCCATCATGGTTAAAATCGGATCATAGTCGACAAAGTCCAAACGTGCACTACGGCCAATATAACTGCGATAACTACTCCACGTATAGTTACGAAGGATCTGGATGCGTTCGCGAACATCCTTCTTTGCATTGGCCTTTACGAATACCGGATTCAAGTGCACATAACGACTCAATTTAAGAATGTACTCATCTTCATCGACGACTGCCGAACCGAAGCGTCCCTGCAACAGATGGCCGCTACGACGATGCTTGCGTTGGAAATAGACGGTATAGGCCGTTTGTAGACGGTGCATGAAACGACTGAGATTCTCCTTGGGTGTTCCCAGCACCAGGTGTATATGATTTCCCATGAGGGTAAAGAGATATAAACGGACATCATAAAGACGAACGCTCTCTGCAAGCTTAACTATAGCAGCAGACAGGAAGGCAGTCAATCATTATTTATATTTTAAGGGCTGGCCCCTATGTCTCCTATGTCTCCCCATTTAATTATCCCCCGATTTATATTTCTTCTTCGGTCAGGCGGTAGAGGTAGTAAACGAGCTTGTCGATTTGTTTGTCGGTGGCATCGATTTTTGCATCGGAGACAAAATACATAAGGGATTACATTGATTATCAAAACTTTGTATCAAGTACGACTCTTTTGTGTGAATAAATATCAGACGAACAGTTTCATTTGGACTCCCAAATCTACGGGGGCTTCCGGAATTAGGGACATTAGGTTGAAAGCAGAAACCCGTGCGAGTTCTTTTGGTTCGAGCTTATGCAAACCACCACCGTAGACTCTGCCTTCTTGTAAAAGTGTTGCAATATCTATTTGATTTAAGAGTACCCATATCTGACGAATCAGGTCGGGCTGATGACGAAGTTTATATGATAGAAAAGACTTTGGGTAGAGCATAAGATACACGTTAGGAGCAGTAGCTCTCGAATTGTTGAGAATAAAGCGGAAGGGGCGCCCTCTCTTTGTATTCAGGCGTCCGATATAGGTGAATAACATTGGTGCAGGGGGGCGGTATTCCTGTGAGTACCATGGTTTACGATGTGTGCACAAATATCTTTCAGATATATCTGGTTTTCCAGTTTGCAAATATTCCGACAAAGTAGGGTATTTTATCTTTATTTCGTGCTCTGGTAGACGGCAATCCAAAAGATAATGACGGGGTTCTATTTGAGGATTTCCATCAGAGTCACAAACTATCTCATCGGATTTGATATAACGAGGGCTTGGAAGGATAGGATGGAAACATTCCATTGGCAAACTACGAGCAATAATTTGCTCTTGAGAGAGTATGAAGAATTTGTTACTTCCGGTTGCTATTCCCCTTTTTATTTTGAAAAAATCACCCAATTTTAGTGTTTCAGTTTTTTTTCGCACTGGTCTTTTGTGTAAATGTGACCATTTTGCATCTTCTTCAAGGATAATCAGAGGAATATTCTTTTGGATATTTGGTTTTAGCAATGTTCCACCAAAGGTGAAATCCACGCGATGGTCTGGATTTGGTTTATGATTTCTAAACCAAATAACGGAAGAAGAAACGATTGCATTATTAAACTGGAGATCATTCGGGTCGAAACGATGAACGCGAATTAAAGTTACTTTTTCTTTAAGGTAATGTTTGACTGGTTTACCATAATTTACATCCATAAACTCACTAGGAACCAACCAGACAGCTAAAGCATTGCGTGACATCCAAGCATGAGACAAAAGAATGAAATAACAATAAAGTCCCGATAATCCGTTGATGCTCAAGTCACAAGAAGTTTTAACAGCATATTTGAGGTTGAGTTTATCTTCATTTGAGAGGTGATGGTGTCGTACATATGGGGGATTACAGACCAGAAGATTGAAACGGTCTGAGTCATTTGATGGTGGGATAGTTTTTGTAAAATCTGATATTTCAATATTAAGCGGTGTATCGCTCCAAATATGTTGGGCGGTTACACCATATTGTTTGTCAAGCTCAAAACCTTGAGCATGTGTTATTCTCTTGGGAGGGACAGAAGTAAGAAGGGCAGAATAGAATGCCCCGGTTCCAAATGCAGGATCAAGAAATCTTATCTTTAGTCTTGGGGATAATAAAGCTACACTTTGTAATAAAATTTGCTGAGCCAATTCCGTCGGGGTTGCAAATTGTCCTAGGCGGTTCTTTTCATCCTGGCTTTTCAGAGCATCTAAACTTTTTTGTAATGCCAAGCGTTCTTTTTCAAATTGAGAAATAATTTGCATTTTTAAAGCCCTAAGTATTTGAGATCGTCGATTCGGTGTTCCCACACCCAGTCAATTCCCTCTGCGGCTTCATATCCAAGATAACCACTATCGAAATAACCACAGAGAAATAGGTTGTAAGATACTTTCTGACCGTAAGTGTATCTCAGTTGGGCCATCTTAATTGCCTCTTCCTTGCGCCGCTTATTAACATTAGTAAAATCCCCAGCAGACTTGGCCTCAAAGAATATTGGCAGTTTCTTCTTTTTTGCCTGTTTTGGCATAATCACAGCATCAATAGGTATATTTATTTGCTTTCCAGTTCCTTCAAGTGTTACAGGAACATTCATGTGAAAACCGTAAGAACCTTGAGGCATATTTTCAAAAGTAATTCTTTTACCTAATGGAATTGGTTTATAATCCTGTTTTGTAAGCCAATTACCTATATTGTTAAGTTGGCGCTTCTCTTGAGCATTACGTATTATCGGATTAGCAACTGCCCCACAAAGTCTGTCTGCAATAATTGTTGCTGCTCTGCGTACTTCTACCGAAGTGGGAGTCTTTTTTCGATTGAGCCAAATAAAAATGTCCGGATCAGCCATTTTCATTATGATTTGAATTATTTTTTTAGCTCATTGTTCAATTGTTCCTCTTCCATCTTAACGGGTAATTTTCTTTTATTTTCAATTCGCTTTACGAGACTATTCGGAACACGAGCAAGGCCAATTAATCGATCGACCGCTAATGGCGGACATGTAAACATACGAAGAGTTGGTAGTATATATGGATGTTTTTTGAGAATATCAGGTCGTAGCTTTAAAAGGTTTCCCGTCGTCTTGAGAGCAGACTCTACTTGCTTTGCTGTTTTTATACGCGTTTGTCTAAAAGCGCTAGGAGCGAAATTCATAAACCAGTCGTTGTACATATCAACAGACTGTATAATGTCTTGTTTCCATTGATCAGGTTTATCTCGATTGAGAGCCATTTAAGTTTCCAGAAGTTATTCAGACTAATAAAAATCAACTTTTAAACATGATCTATTGTATAAATAATTCCTTCTTATACAAGATTACATATAGATATTTACGCATTAATACGTGTAGGCCTAATTCTTCGAAAAACGGATCGATGAATTCCCTGCGAAGCTGAGTCTCGTTATATTGGGATGAATGGTAGGTTTCGATATGCCGATCAAACGTCTCGACCAGTTCACAAATTCTTGTCGGCAATACAGCCATTTTACTTTTTCTCCCTCTATTTTTGAGAAATCTACAAGGAGGAACGAACCTTGAATAACCATATCAAATCGATTCTTTAATGTCAACAAAAAGGATAAGGGGTAGCCGTATGATGGGCAGGTTCTTCGCCGTAAGGCGTTCTGTAGACTGCCCATGCGGTTAGTTTTACATAGTATGATTCAGTATGGGCAATCAAATGTCCATCCGGATTAATCCCGTCAGATAGCTTGTCCCATAGGGAGCGAAACCGTTATCTCACGGGGTAAATCCGTCTCTTATATAAAGATTTATTCATTTACGATTTCGATATTTTCCGGTCGTAGTCGTTTCAGGCCGGGCAGTTGGTTTCTGCCTAATTTTGCTTCTATCAGGACGGTGCTGTCGGAGTATTGCTCATTTATAATCCGCCCGTTTGCTCGGAGAAAGCTCTGGACTTTGCCGTTCGACTGGCTGGAGGTGACGCGCAGCAGAAGCTCGGTGCCCTTATATTTGGCCGTGATCGCCTCGCTCAGATTGTCGAGGCCATAGCCGGTTCTGGCTGAGATGCAGACCGCATCGTGATAGAGCGTTTGCAGTGTCTCTAAGTCGCTGATGTTTCTGACGACGTCGACCTTGTTGAGCACCTCCAGGATTGGTTTTTCGCCGCAGCCGATTTCTTTTAAAACGTTGTTGACAGATTTGATTTGTTCGAGTGCATCGAGGCTCGATACATCGATGATATGCAGGAGCAGATCGGCGTTGAATGCCTCTTCGAGCGTTGCCTTGAACGAGGCGACGAGCTGGTGCGGCAGCTTTTTGACAAAGCCGACGGTATCGCTTATCAGCACTTCGGTGCCCTTTGCAGGCGTCCATCTTCTGGTACGCGTATCGAGCGTCGCGAAGAGCCGGTCTTCGACTAAGACGCCCGCATCGGTCAGCGTGTTGAGCAGGGTGCTTTTTCCGGCGTTGGTATAGCCGACCAGGCAGATTTTGAAGAGGCCTTTTCGCCCGCCGATCTCGCGAATCCTGCGCTTGTCGATATTTATCAGTTCGTGTTTAAGCTCGGAGATTCTTTTGCTGACGAGCCGTCGGTCGATTTCGAGCTGCTGTTCGCCGGGCCCTCTGGTGCCTATACCTCCGACCGTTCCGGCTGCGGTGGCTCCGCCGGCGCCCGCGACGCTGTCGAGGTGAGACCACATCCGCGTCAGGCGGGGGTAGGTGTATTCCAACTGGGCCAATTCGACCTGGAGCTTGGCCTGGCGGGTTTTTGCGCGGGTGGCGAAAATGTCGAGAATCAGCTCGCTGCGGTCGAGGACTTTGGCCGAGATAATCGCCTCGAGCTCGCGAATCTGGCCCGGCGAGAGATCGTTCTCGAATATCACGACGTCTGCTTCGAACCTTCTGACGCGGCCGGCAAGCTGGTCGGCTTTGCCCTTACCTACGTAGGTGGAAGGGTTTATCTTGCGGATTTTCTGCCGAAATTTGTCGACGACGACCGCTCCGGCACTTTCCGCTAAGGACGTAAGCTCCGCTAAATCGTCGCCGTTACCGGCGTCGCGGAGCAACGCGGCGACCAAAATCGCTCGCTCTTTTCTGACTTTTAACGTCTGGCGAAACTTCTCCAACTAAAACATACCTCCAAAATCGCATGTTTATTTTAACATATTTGCTGATATTGCTCAAGAAATCACCGAAATATGGTGAAAATGAGCTTTTTTAATACTATAAACCGATATTTATAGGACATATTTAATATTTTTCGACAAAATTCGTTAGGGATTTATTTTTTTTTGGCTTGAATATGTGAAAAATCTGCTTTAGAATGATGTCTTGTGCAGTTTTTGACGAATTAAATGTAACGTTATTTTTGGTAACTCCTGATATTAGAGGGATTGTAAGGGTATTTTTTTTATGTTGAAAGTTAAATCGCGGGCAGGCGAATCAGTACAGCAAATGATACGGCGCTTTAAAAAAATGTGCGAAAAAGAAGGTCTAATAAGGGACATGAAGCGAAATGCTTATTATGAAAAACCTTCGGAGAAAAATCGCCGGCGAATGCGCAAAGCCCAGCGAAATGTCAACCGCTTCTGAACGATTTTAATTGAGGCGTTTTTCAGTCGCATCTCATCCGGGCAGGCCCACTAAAACCTGCTCGGCTTTTTATTTATAATCCGGCGGAAGTTTCACATTCAGTCGTTTTCAGTGCATTCACCGGCAGTCTGCGAGAGTTGATTCCCGCCGTAATTATTCGCCGAGGCCGAGCAGCCCCAGGACATTTCCACCCATAATCATTGCCTTCTGCTCCTTTGCCACCTCGCCGTCCGGCATCGCATCGTACATCGCCGCGCAGGCGCACATCAGCCCGAACGGCTCATCGCCGCCGAAGTCTGTCTCATTGCATTGTTTGTTCTTGAAATTCGGCTTTCCGATGCGTATAATATATGAATCTCCTTCTGCGTAACCGGCTTGCGATATTCCGTGGACTCGATCAGATGGCCAGTAATGAAGACAAAATTGACGGTCCGCCGGCCTGAAAAAAATGCTAAAAAGTGAAAATTTTTGAAAATTGCAGGTAACATTTTGGGCTCGACAATCGCTGTACATTATGAAGGACGGGAGTGTGTGTGAGTTATAGGGATAGTTGTCATGGAGAATTGGATTGTTTTTAAGTGTTTGAAGTGCTAAATTTAGATTTTCAAGAGACTTGCATTCAATAGATGTAATTTAGGTATGGCGAAATGGCGGAAAAAATACCGGTCATAATAGATAATCGCGGTGAGAATAAAAAAGCAATAGTATGCTACGCATACAAAATAACCTTACAGAGGGATAGGTAATGGCAAGGAAGAAGGCTAAAAAGAAGAAACCTATCGAGCAATACGACCACAAAGGCAAACAACGATTGAATAATCCGCCAGTGGGGCTGGTTACGCCTGACACCGATCCGGAGGCGGGCAAGAAAAAGCAATATCAATATGATCCGCATCTTGATCCGTCTTTACATTGGGCGGGTAAGGCTGAGCATACTTCCTTTGAAGTCCCTACGGTATCACTGCATGTTCACGAGCGGATCGAACCGAGAACGATTATCGAAGCAGTCAAGAAAAAAAACGGGGCGCAATATCAGCCGGGGCTGTTTGATTCTCTTGAAGAGAATCAACCCTTGCGTGACGCCATTCAGTTCTACAAGCACGCGCATAACTGGTCGAACCGTCTAATCGCCGGGGATTCCTGTCTGGTAATGAACTCTCTACTGGAAAAAGAGGGTATGGCCGGACAGGTGCAAATGGTATATATCGACCCGCCTTACGGCATCAAGTACGGCTCGAACTTTCAGCCGTTCGTCAACAAGCGTGATGTCAAGGATGGTAAAGACGAAGACCTCACAGCCGAACCGGAAATGATAAAGGCATTCCGCGACACTTGGGAACTCGGCATCCATTCATATCTTACCTACCTGCGCGACCGCTTGTGGTTGGCAAAAGACCTTCTAACAGAATCCGGCTCCTGCTTTGTACAGATTTCTGATCAGAACGTACATTTGATAAGGGGATTGATGGATGAGATTTTCGGCCCCGACAATTTTATGTCAGTGATCTCTTTTAGAACAAAGATACCCCTGAACGCTGCGTTTCTCCCAAATATCGCTGACTATCTCGTTTGGTATGTCAGAGACAAAGGGAAGACAAAATTCCACCGATTGTTTGTTCAACGTGATATAGGTGCTGGTACACAGTTCACATTTATAGAGCTTCCAAATGGAGAATACCGCCGAATGACAAAGGACGAGCTGGCAAATCCGAAATTGATACCGGCGGGATCGCGTTCCTATCGACTTACGGACTTGTTAGCTTCCGGCCACACTGACTCGTGTCACTTTGAGTTCACCCTTGATGGAAAGCAGTACTACCCTCCGAGCTTGAACAGTTGGAAAACAACCCCGCAGGGTATGGATACTCTGGTAAACGCAAATAGGCTTAGAGTTCACGGTAGGATACCAGGATATGTCTTCTACGCTGACGATTACCCTGTTATGCAAATCACAAATCAGTGGACTGACACGCAGGGAGCAATCGGTAAAACATACGCCGTTCAGACCGGTGACAAAGTTATCCAGCGATGTATGCTTATGACAACTGACCCAGGTGATTTGGTTTGCGACCCGACCTGCGGCAGCGGCACGACAGCTTACGTTGCGGAGCAGTGGGGCAGGCGCTGGATAACCTGTGATACGTCGCGCATTGCTATCGCGCTTGCAAAACAACGCTTGATGACGGGCCTTTTCAACTATTACCAGCTTCTGCATCCAAATGAAGGTGTTGGTAGCGGCTTCAAGTATAAGGCCGTGCCTCATATCACGCTCGGCTCGATAGCCAACAAAGAGCCACCACCTGAAGAAACACTTTATGACCAGCCTAACGTGGATAATTCCAAGGCCAGAGTCACTGGACCGTTTACGGTCGAAGCAGTCCCGGCCCAGGCGGTCAAACCTCTTGATGAAATCGAGGAACAGCCTGCAAGCGATAAATCTATTGCTCGTTCCGGTGAGACGCTGAGGCAGGATGAGTGGCGGGATGAACTTCTCAAGACAGGTATCCGGGGCAAGGCTGGCCAGCACATTGACTTTTCTCGCGTTGAGCCGATGGGCGGCACACGCTGGCTGCACGCTGACGCCGAAACCAAAGGCGAGAAGGCCGAGCGAGCGGTGATCTCCTTCGGGCCGGAGCACCAACCGCTTGAGCAAAGACAAGTTGCCTTAGCCATAGAAGAAGCCCAACACTTAGTTCCAAATCCCAAGATTGTTGTCTTTGCAACGTTTCAATTTGACCCCGAAGCGGCCAAGGACATAGATGAGACCAACTGGCCCGGCGTGACGTTGCTGAAGGCGCAAATGAATGCCGACCTGCTCACCGATGACCTGAAGAAGAAACGCTCCAGCAGTCAGAGCTTCTGGCTGATCGGCCAGCCGGATGTAAAACTAACACAAATCACCGAAGGCGATGACAAGGGCAAATACCGAGTTGAGGTACTCGGCTTTGATTACTACAACACCCGAACGGGCAACATCGACTCAGGTGGCACTGAAAACATAGCAATGTGGATGCTGGACACAGACTATGATGGTAGAAGTCTGTATCCAAGACAAGTCTTTTTCCCTATGGCCAGTGCAAAAGAAGGCTGGACAAAGCTTGCCAAGAACCTCAAGGCTGAAATTGACGAGGAACTTATAGAAGCGTATAGAGGAACAACATCCTTGCCTTTTGAACGGGGTGATAACAAGCGTATCGCTATAAAAATCATAGATGACCGAGGAATCGAGAGCCTGAAAATTATGGAGCTATAATGGAAACGACTAAAATAGCAGTGTTCAAAGGCAAACAAATCAGAAAAACCATTCACGGCAACGAGTGGTGGTTCTCAATCATAGATGTTGTCGGGGCCCTGACCGGCAACGAAAGGCCCCGCAAATACTGGAATGATCTCAAGAAAAAGCTCATTAAAGAGGGTTATTCCGAGGTGTCCGAAAAAATCGGACAACTGAAATTACAGGCCGCGGATGGCAAGAAATATCTCACCGACTGTGCTAATACAGAAACTGTCTTTCGTATTATCCAAACTATCCCATCCCCCAAGGCCGAACCCTTCAAGCGCTGGCTGGCGAGGGTCGGCTATGAACGAGTCCAGGAAATCGAGGACCCCGAGCTCGGCACAAAGCGAACCCGTGCTCTGTACAAGGCCAAGGGTTATTCGGACGGATGGATCGAAAAACGTATGCGGGGAATCGCTATACGCGAGGAACTGACGGACGAATGGAAGAAACGCGGGGTCAAGGAAGATACGGAATACTCAATATTGACCGCTGAAATATCAAAGGCCACATTCGGCCTGACGCCCAGCCAGTACAAAAAGCTCAAGGGATTGAAGCGCGAGAATCTCCGCGACCATTTTAGCGACCTTGAGCAGATTTTCTCGATGCTTGGAGAAGCCGCCACCACTGAAATCACCCGCAATGAAGATGCACAGAGCTTCCATGAAAGCAAAGACGCTGCTCGCCAGGGCGGCGACGTCGCGGGTAAAGCCAGAAAAGACCTCGAATCCAGAACAGGCAAAAAGGTAGTCTCAAGGAGAAATTACCTCCAGCAGCCTCAGGACCGAAAACGGTTGAAGGATAATGTATGAGCCGCAATACAATAGACCATTTGATTATCAATTCCCCCTTTGACGAGCCGAAGTCTCACTGGCACTATGACCGACAAAGCAGAACCTTCGACCAGCGCGATGGCCGTCGTCCCGCGGGCTACGTGGTGGCCACGCCGGAGTCAAAGTCTTTCGACGACCCCGGTATATTCGTGGAGCTTCCGCTTGTCAATCAAATCCGCTCTCGCGTAAAGACCTGGCGAGAAAAATATTCCGGTGTCACAGGTATCACAAAGCGGCTGCTTGAGCACTGGCACGACAGAGAGCAAAGGCAGTATCCGCTATTCTTCTGTCAGCTCGAAGCGATAGAAACCCTGATCTGGCTCATTGAGGCACCTGCAGCCGAAAAAACAGGAATTGACATTCCAAAAGACGGGGATTTTGCCCGGCTGTGCTCAAAGATGGCTACCGGCTCAGGCAAGACCGTTGTTATGGCGATGCTTATTGCCTGGCAGGTTTTGAACAAAGTTACATATCCACAGGATCCCAGATTTTCAAAGTATATTCTGGCCATTGCTCCGGGGCTAACCGTCAAGGAGCGTTTGAAGGTCTTGCTACTGTCCGACTCAGGCAATTATTACGATGAGTTCGGTCTCATCCCTTCCGGGCTTATTGATAAGCTACGGCAAGGCAAAATCATCATTCATAATTGGCACAAATTAGGCTGGGATACGGAAGAACAGGTTGCCAAGAAACGCAGCGTTGACAAGAGAGGCGTCAAAAGTGACGAAGCATACGTTCGTGAGGTCTTAGGCGAAATGGCCCGAAGTCGGAATATCGTGGTCATAAACGACGAGGCTCACCATGCATGGCGCGTCAATGTGGAAGCTCTGGGCAAATACATACGACAGCGGGATATGAAAGACAGTGCTCAGGAGGCGACCGTCTGGATAGGCGGGCTTGATAGAATCCACAAGGCAAGAGGTATTTTGAACTGTTTTGATTTTTCAGCGACGCCTTTTTCGCCGTCGGGCAAGAAATCTTCAGAAGAAACCCTATTCGGCTGGGTAGTCAGCGATTTTGGTCTCAATGATGCAATTGAATCCGGCCTTGTCAAAACTCCCCGCGTGGTAGTAAGAGACGATGCTTTGCCTGATGCAAAGACTTACAAGTCGAAGCTGTATCATATATATCAAGACGAGACCGTTAAGGACGACATAAACCGTAAGGCAGAACCACATGAGCCGCTACCCGACCTGATAAACAACGCATATTATCTGTTGGGGATGGATTGGCTGGAGACTGCAAAGAAATGGGCAGAAAACAAATACCTCAAGACTCCTCCTGTAATGATAACAGTTGCGAATATAACGCATACAGCAGCACGAATCAAGTATGCCTTTGACCATAAAAAGATAAGGATCGATGAACTTTGTGCACCTGATCGAACGCTCCACATAGACTCAAAGGTGCTGGAGATGGCCGAAGCTCAAGACGAGGCGCTTTCCTTGCAGACCGGTAACAGTGAAGAATCCGAAGAAAATGAAAAACCGATTAAGAAACTGACCAAGGCAGAACTGGCTGAGCAGCTACGCAAGGCCGTTGACACTGTAGGCAAACAGGGACAGCCGGGTGAACAAATCCAGAAGGTCATTTCTGTTGGGATGCTCTCGGAGGGCTGGGACGCCAAGACCGTGACGCACATTATGGGCCTGCGTGCGTTTACGAGCCAGTTGCTCTGTGAGCAGGTTGTCGGCAGAGGGCTTCGCCGAACATCGTATGATATGCAGCCCGGAAGTGATATGTTTACGCCTGAATATGTGAACATTTTTGGTGTGCCGTTTACCTTTCTGCCACACGAATCAACAGACGAAAACGGACCGCCTCCGCCTCCAGTATCGAAGACAGCCATTGAACCGGTAGCTGAGAAGAAACAGTTTGAGATTAACTGGCCTAATGTTATCCGTATTGAACAAACATATAAGCCGGTATTATCACTTGATATTGATCATGCAAAACCTCTTGAATTGAATGCTTTTGAGACTGCTCAGATAGCAGAATTAGCTCCAATGGTCGAAGGAAAGCCTGATCTTACTAAGATATCACAAATTGATCTTGAGAAGTTAGGCCAGAAGTTTCGGATGCAGCGGATAATCTTCGAGGTTGCCAGAGATGAATATGACCAGATACAGAGGAATTGGAAGGGTAATAAGGAAGTTTTACTTGCTCAGTTAATTCGCATTGTTGGTCAATTCATATCTTCAGGAAAGATTTTGATTACTCCTTCTCTTTTTCACCAGGATGAACTGAAACGTAGAATCATAATAACATTGAACATGAACAAAGTTGTACAGCACATAGCAGATGCTATTCGCCATGACAATGTTGAGACCCTTGAACCTGTTTTCGACAGGGACAGACCTATCCGTTCAACAGGTGATATGAGAACCTGGTACACGGCCAAACCTTGCGAAAAAGCAAAGAAATCTCACATAAACTTCTGTGTTTTTGACAGTACCTGGGAAGCGTCCGAAGCCTTCCAGCTTGACCAGAATGAGAACGTGTCAGCTTGGGTGAAAAATGACCACTTGGGCTTTGAAATTATCTATACGTTTCAGGGAATTGTTAGGAAATATCGTCCTGATTTCCTGATTATGCTTAAAAATGGTGATTTCCTCGTATTGGAGACCAAAGGGCAAGATACTCAGCAGGACAGAACTAAAAGGTCATTCTTAGATGAATGGGTAAAGGCAGTAAACCAACAAGGCGGATTCGGCAAATGGTCTTGGGCTGTTTCCTATAATCCCTCTGATATTCCTGACATATTTTTTGGAATGTAAAGAAATCAGATCGACGAAGTAATAGAATCCCCCGGCGGCTGGCCGTTGTAAAAACAGAATACAGAATACAGGAGTCAGAAGTCAGAATAAAATCAGTGTTAATTGTTGATTGTGCTCTGCGAAAGCGGTATAATTTATGTTTTCGGAGGTGCAGTCATGGATCGAAAACGAGGGTTTACGCTGATAGAGCTGCTGGTGGTGATTGCCATCATCGCGCTATTACTGAGCATTCTTTTGCCGGCGCTGGGAACGGTTCGCGAGCAGGGCCGCCGTGCGGTCTGCGCCCAGAACGAGAAGAACACCGGCCTGGGCCTTTTCCTGTACGCCGACGACTACGACGGCAAGCTGCCTTTGAACGTGGTCGATCGCTGGCTGTTCGATGTGTCCTACTGGACGACCGACATTATCCTGGAAACCGGCGCGTTCGACCGGCATATCTTCTATTGCCCCTCGTGGCGTCAGCGGGATAATATCATCTACTGGCGCTACGGCGAGAACTTTCCCGCGGGCACGCCGGAGAACACCGCCCAGCCGGAGCCGCAGAACGAATCGACCCGCAAAAACTACCATCGTATTATGGGCTACTTCTGGTTCATCGATACGGCCGGAGGCCGAACTAATCCGCCCATGAGCGCCGACGGCACGGCGACAAAAGAGTGGGTCCGAAACGTCGCCGCGACCAAAAGCGCCCCGGCGTCGGTCGAGCTTATCGCCGATGTAACCGCCAGTAACGGGGCCGACCGCGAGCAGTCCGACTTCACGCGGGCCACCGGCGGATGCTGGTCGCGATGGCAGGTCTATGACCGCACGAACCATCTGAAATCCGCCTCGAAGCCTTCCGGCGGAAATATCCTTTTCGTCGACGGACACGTGCAGTGGCGGCACTTCAAAGATATGCAGCATCGATGGTTCTGGCAGCAGTTCAGTAACCCCTGCTTCTGGTGGTAATGCAAAAATCTATGTAAATCCTGTATATCCTGTCAAAGAATAGCCACAGAGGACACCGGGGACTCAAAGAAAAAATCAATTACAATAATAAATAGTTCTTTTTCATTTCCTCTTATAAATTTCAGCAATATCAGAAGTTTATTGCGTATGTATCTATAGAGTCAGCCAGTCTGTACCGATAGTCTGACGTACTGGCCGTTCACTACGGCTTCCCCGCCCCGACTTCCAAAAGGGCGGAGTTGCTTTACTGCGGAAACCGGCGTCTGGGTAAATGGTGCGTTTCAACGCACACTACGCTTTAAAATTATCTGCATAGGCAAAAAACCTGCTCATTCTACCCGCTATTAGTCTGACAGCAAATCCCGGGCCGAACAGGATTTGGACGGGGCCTAATAAAATATAGTAAAGGTTACACAATTTTTTTTCTGCCGGCAACTTCTTGCATCATTTCCGAATGTCCTTTAAACTATTTAAACGGTGTACGGTGAAAGAGAATTTTAAAAATCAGTTGCAAATTTTTAAGTTGTTTTAATAAAAGACATCCACTAACCATTTGAAGAAAGGATATTACGATGGCCCAAGCAAAAAAAGGCGACAGCGTTAAGATTAATTTTGCAGGGAAATTAGAGGACGGCAGCGTATTCGCTAAAACCGCCGACAGTGAACCTTTGGAATTTAAGCTTGGCGAAGGTAAAATAATCCCCGGTATTGAAAACGCCGTGGAAGGAATGAATGTGGGCGAATCTAAATCGGTCGAAGTACCCCCTGAACATGCTTACGGCCAGCGACGAGAAGAACTCATCGAAGTGATTAGCCGAGATAAGTTTCCCAACAATGTTGAACCAAAAGTGGGTCAAAAGTTTGAAGTCCCGCAGCAGCAAGGGCAACCCATGGTGGTTAGAGTGGTGGATACGTCAGAACAAACCGTTACCCTGGATGCCAACCACCCGCTTGCAGGTAAAGATTTGACCTTTGATTTGGAACTTCTGGAAGTTACTTAGATTTGAATAGGGCCGCTTCCTGTTATTCACGTATGTCACGTTGCATTGATCGGTGGGCCAAGGCTCACCCTACTTCGAAAACCAGGGACAGCGTCTTCTAATAACTCTTTAGTTTAATCCGGGAAATTGAGTTTTGCGTACTGGCCGAAGTATTTTTTTGCGGCTTTGTCGTATTCCTCTGCGGCTTGTTTCTGGGTATCGAACGAGCCGAGATATTTTCTTTTGCCGTCGACGGTCAGCATCGCTTTCCACGGTCGTCCGCGCGAGTTGTATGAGACGCCTTTGTATTTCGAGCGGCTTTTCGGCCTTCGCTTTCGATTGTTCCAGCAGTTCTGCTGTCTTGTGGCGGGCCTGAGATTGGCCTTACGATTATCGAGGCTGTTGCCGTTGATGTGGTCGCATTCGAGGCCGTCGGGAATATTGACAATTTCGCGATGCATGCGGATTGTCTTTCCCCTTCTGCCTTTTTTGGCCGTACCTGTTCTGACGGCGTAAAATTTGTTGTAAACTTTCGAGGCGGACCATTTGTATTCGCTGAGCCGGTAATAGTCGTCCGGATCGACGATGGCGAACTTGCCCTGGGTCAGGGGTATCTTCCTGAAGGCGTAGCCGTAGCGCAGCCGGCGGTATAAAAGCACCGGCCCGGCCAGAATATACTCCAGCCAGTTCGGAATCGTAAATGACAGAACGACCTTAATGAGCCTCTCCCCTGCAGGATAAATTAATTAGTGGATTAGTCATTCCGCAGTTGCAGGTGCAGGAATGACAAACACTGTTTCCGTAGTTTTGCCTTTTTACTTGTCTTTTTGCCGGGGGCAAAAAAGACGCGCCCCCATAATTGGAGCGACCTGCGCTTTTGATGCGAAAATCTACAAAATTGTAGACGGCATTTTTAACGTAAGTACTTGTGTGGTATGGAATAAAAAAAATTTTCGAATTTCCGATTTTTGTTTTCAACTACCCGCGCATTTGATCGAAAATTAGGCCATTTCAGCCCATTTACCGGCAATGGATTTTGTGCTAAAATCAAGGGATTAGGGACTGTTGAGTTTCGCCTGTGGGGCTTTTGACCTGGAGGACAGGTGAAAGTTTGACTGAATAAATCAGAAAGGAGAGGTGGAAAAATGAAGCTTCTGAAGGTTACATTTCTGTGGAGTTGTTTTTTTCTCATGAGTATTTCTGTTTGGGCGTCCGATGGCGTTCTGGATACGACCTTTAATTCGCCGGACGGATATGCGTTATGGGATGGCGGGGCCGGATACGACCGGGGACGCGATATAGCCCTGCAGAGTGATGGGAAGATTCTGGTGACCGGGTATATGACCAACAGCATAGACGATGATATTATGGTGATCCGCTTTAATAAGGACGGCACGCTGGATGCCGGCTTTGGTACGAATGGTGCGTATATCTATGACGGCGGAAACGGTATTGATAACGCCTATGCGATTGCCGTACAACCGGACGACAAGATCCTTCTAGCAGGCGAATCTTCAAATGGTTCAGACAGTGACGTCATCGTTTTGAGACTCGATTCGAATGGGAGCCTTGACCCGAACTTCGGCACGAATGGGATATACACTTACGATGGCGGCAACGGCTACGATGCGATTATCGATCTTATAGTTCAGCCGGACGGCAGTATCGTGATGTGCGGATCCAGCAATAATGGAACGGATAATGACCTTATGGCCATGCGTTTAAATACTGACGGCGCTTTAGACACGACCTTCGGCGCCAGCGGGGTGATTGTTTGTCATGTGGGGAACAGTCATGATTTTGGATTGCGCCTTACCTTGCAGAATGACGGCGATATCCTGTTGACCGGCGGCAGTGATAACGGCTCGAACTATGATATTATTGTAGCCAGATTCAATACAAAAGGTACGCTGGATACGGGCTTCGGAACCAACGGGATCGTTATTTACGACGGCGGGGATTATGACAGGGGATACGGTATTGACACAAACTCCAATGGGAGCATCCTGGTCACGGGTGTTCGGAACAAATCCGGTCAAAAGACTATAGATTACGATATCCCGGTCATTTGCTTTGACAGTAACGGTGTCCTGGACACAAGTTTCGGGAATAACGGTATAGTGCTCTACGACGGCGGCATTAGTGAACAGTGCTTTGATTTAATGGTGCAGGATGACGACACTATTCTGGTCACCGGATATAGCGGCATTAACATCGATGGGACATCGGAATGGAGCCTTGTGGTATTAAAATATGATCTAAACGGCACACTGGATACGACGTTCGGAACTAATGGTGTCTTTCGATATAATCCAACGAATAAAACCGAATGGGGCTATGGGCTGGCCCTGCAAACAGACGGCAAGATCGTTGTCACCGGACAGGCCCATAACGGCACGGATGATGATGTGATTATCCTGAGATTAACCAACACCTCCGGCGACATTAACCAGCCCGGCGATTCGAATGATATCCCGTCGCTGGTGTGGTCCCAGCCACCAATTGAAATCGATCCGGACATTAACCAGGAGCCTGTTTTCTGCGGCTTCGGCGAGCCGGCCCGGTCCACCGAGCAGACCGGGCAGAAGAGGCAGTGGCGAATGAATGCCGACGACTTCCGCTGCCTCGGACCTCTTCCTGTGACGCGAATTCGATGGTGGGGTGGATATAAAGCATGGACGTCGTCCGAGCCGTCGGAGTTGCAGCAGGTATTCTGGCATATCAGTATCTGGGCCAATCAGTTCGAGGGTGTCACTCAGGATGATTCTTTTCCGGAGCGTATGGTCTGGTCTTTGGAGATACCCGCTGAGCGGATTAATTATGAACCTGTGGGGAACATCGAATTTCCACAAAAGCTGCCGGAGACGTGTTTCTTATATGAAGTTTACCTGGAACCGGATGAGTGGTTTCACCAGGCGGCGTATGAGAGTAATGACGATGTGTTCTGGATCAGTATTACGGCCGTCTATCCCGCAGATGCAGAGGCTAAGAATATGTGGGCCTGGATCACGCGGCCTCATCTCTGGGGCAACGGCGCCGTTATGCCTGCCATTATGGGCGATTGGCCAACGTACGACGAGCGTCTGTTCCCCGGGAGAATTTACCCTATAGAAAATTCACTCCTGAGCGGACAGAACCAGGGCTACGATATGTGTTTTGAGATTCTGACCGAGCAGCCGTGGATCAAGTGGGACCAGGCGTTTACGACTCTGCGTGACTGGCCGGACTGCGAGGATCAGCAGTCGTATGCCATTGAGAATCAGGATGGTAATTTGCAGGTCCAATATCAGGTGGCCGACGACTGGCTGTGCGAACGAATTGATCCGGTGTTCGCCGTCGGTTGGCAGGGGTCGTACATCGGCTATGAATACGAGCCGGCCGAATACGACGAGCTCAAAGAGCCTCTTCGGCCGGATTACTTCATGCTGTCGCTCCGGACGCCGTCGAACGTTTCTGCCGGCGACGAAAATCCGGGCGAATTAGTCTGGGAGTATCTGGCCTATGATTACGATGAAGTTCTTGTCGGCTATGACCGGAATCCCGAGGGCCGGCCAAACGAGTCGGTGTTCAGCTACTCGGTGAGATTGCCAGAGGAGGCATGGTTCCATCAGGTAAATCTCGATCAAAAATACTTGTTTAGTGTAGTAGCTGTATACAAAGCGCGACTGGATGAGATTCAGTATCCGTGGGGCTGGACAAACTGTCCCAACACATTCGGCGCTACAGCGATAAGTGTAACCGGTGACGGTTCTTCGCCGGAGACACTTTACGATCAAACAGGCGGACCTGTGGATATGTCTTTTACGTTGTTCACATTACCGTAGTTAAGGATCTATTTTTGTAAGGACAGAAAATGAATTTTCGCTCCAAGACTGACAATTTACAAACTGGGCGGCTGCTGATTATTACGGCGGGCATTTTGCTGGCTCTTTCTATGAAGGCGAGCGCGGGCGAGAGTAGCCGGTCTGTCGTGCAGCCCGCCGAGAATCCCCGGTATTGCGGCAATGAGTTATTCCGGGCGTTCGAGAACTATTACAGCCCGCGCATAAAGCAATTGCGAAGCCGCTACGGACTCGACGCCGTCGTGGCCGGCGAGAGTGACGAATGGAAACGCATTCTGCTGCTGCGTCACTGGATAAAGTCGAATATCGCCATCGACAACGAAAATCCCACGCAGACGCGAGGTGACACGTTCGCTATTCTCGACGCCGCACTCAAGGGCGGCAAGTTTCATTGCACGCATTTCAGTATTGTTCAGCACGCCGTGCTCAACAGTTTCGGTTACGTCACCCGGCGGCTGGGCTGCGGGCCGGGGCTCAAAGACGACGGAGGACACCACGGGGTCAACGAGGTCTGGGTCAATAAGTTCAGCAAATGGGTGCTGATAGACGCCAAGTACGATGCCCATTTCGAGAAAAACGGCGTACCGCTGTCGGCCCTGGAAATCCGGGACGAGATATGGCGCGATGGTACCGAGTCGGTGATTCGCGTGGTCGGCCCGGATAGAAGCCCCATGAAGCCTGATCCCGAGACCGGAAAGTGGGAAACACGCCCCGATACCTATCGCTGGTGCAGTTGGGAGACGGATACAAATCGCTTTACCACGTTTCCGGCAAGACCCACCTCAACCCTTGTTGTGCTTGATGACGAGATATTCCGCAACAATACCTGGTACCGGGACGGCAAACCGCACTGGGCTTATGACACGCCTTACTTCATAAAGACTACTCGGCGGGACTGGATCGAATGGACGCCGAATGTCATCACATCAAAGGTGACAATCCGCGATGGCAGGGCACACGTGTTTCTCAGCTCGTGCACACCCAACTTCCGGAGCTTCCAGATGACCGATGAGGCCGGCGCGTGGCGAGACTGCGATGAGCAGGTCGAGCTTAAGCTCGAAACCGGCGGTACCAACCATTTCAACTTTCGAACGGTAAACCTGTTCGGAGTAACCGGCCCGGAACATCGAGTCGAAATTGTATCAAAATAAAAGCAACAGGCAATGAATTGGCGTTAAAGAATTAAAGACACCCGGCAATAAATTGCCGTTTGTGTTTAGCCAGGGAAAAGCCATCCCCATCCCAATAAAATTGATGGAAAAGAAGTGGCCTCAAGCGCAGCTTGGGGTTGGTCGCGAATACCAGAGGCTGGCTAAAGACTTCCCCCAATTTATTAAGGGATTCTCACTAATTTACTATTGTGGTTGTTGAATATAACCATAATAACGTCCCATCCAATAGGGCAGCAGCCACCAAACTCCATCGCTTTCGGTATTTCCGCCGTCCCCCTGAACGGCTTTGAATGGATTCTCGTCCCAGCGGATGACGCCGCGTTCGCTTGGCGGCAGTAAACGATTGGTCTGCCGATTTTCCCATTCCGGCGTGCGGACTATCCGGATGTCTTCGCGGCGGGAATTGTCAACCGTCCAGCGTACAAGATCGAGGGATGCATCACGCAGATATTCGACTGAGATATCCAGTTGAGGCGTCCGGCCGGAGCAGGCGCCGTAGATGAACTCGAAGAACGGGCTGCAATCGGCTTTCACTGCAGCGTACCAATAATCGAGGCTCTCACGATACAAACGCTTCAGCTTCGGATCATCTTCATGCATTAAAAGACATGGATAAGCCAGAGCCAGCAGCTCATCGTCGATATGCGTACGCCAGGTGGGATTGGTTGTCTTGGCGTGCCTTACGTTGGCGGCGTAATCGTGCTCGCCGAGCAGCTTTAGGTATTGGTCCTGATAGCGGGTATCGCCGGATACGTGAAAGGCGAGCTTCAGATACGAGAGGATTTCCACCGAGTTGATACCCCGTTCCGGCGCCCAGTCCGGATCGCCGTTAAGCTTTTCCGGCGACCAAACGCCCCATCTTGTGTGAGTTCCGTCCATGCCCTTCAGGACGTAACCGCCGTCGATTATATAGTTTACGATATTGAGGATATGCGCCGATACGTGCCGTCGCTCCGCTTCGTCGGCGACCAGATCGTAGTAGAATAAGTAGCCGAACATGTGCCCGGTAATCTCATCGCTGCTCGTGTCACCTTTCCAGAGCCACTTGCCGTCGCCGGAGGGACGCCAGCGTGTTTCGACTCTTTTTTCGCGCGGATTTTCGACGGTCATCTCGGCCCACTGCCGGTCGGATATTTTTCTGTTCGGGTCGGCCATTTTCGTCCACGAGCTCGGTATCACCGTACGCGCCACAAAACCGGGCGTCCGGGTGACGGTCTGTAGAAACCGCAGGGCTTCGAATGCTTTTTTTGCATTTTCCTTTGCCCGGGGATCTTTCGTCGCGGCGTAACGAAAACTCTCGGCCGCGAGGTACATACCGGTATATTGCCCGTCGTTGTCGTCGTCCCGCGGCTGCCACGTACTCGTATCGCCGGGTGTGCCAAGGGAACATTTTTCAACCAGTCCGGGTTCGCGCACGTGCCGTGCAAGGCATATATCGAGGAAATAATCCGCTTTCTCGGCCAGTTTCATCGACCTGCGTTTAATGGCGCTGACGCCGCCGGCCGTAGCAATCCAGGCGGTTGCCTCCGAGTCGAACGTAATGTCACGCACATCGTCACTTAGGAGCCAGCGTCTGCTGTGACGAATCGACCAGTTCCGTCCGTCGTACCTTGCAATCCCGCGATCGGTGCCGACCCACATTTGTCCGTCAGGACTCTGCGCCACGCATTGCACAGAGATGCCCGGCAGACCTTCGGCGGGAGTAAAGCTGCGGATGCGACTGTCGTTCTTATATACTGTGATACCGCCGAGCCCGCCAACCCACAAGCTGCCGTCCCGAGCGAAAGCTATATCGTGCAGGTCCGGGCCGAGCAATTCCGATTCGGTTTGATACAGTCTATAATCCGTATGCGTATGTCGGTATAAACCCATGCCCGTAGCAATCCACAATCCGCCGCTTCTATCGGCTAAGGCCGCTCGAAAGTGCCTCGAATACGGCAGCTTTTTATATGTACACTTCTCTTTCGTTACACGCCAGAGGCCGGCGCCGCCCAGTCCGACAACTTCATTCCCGGTAACACATAACACTGCGATGGGATTATCGATCTGCTTTAGTCTATGCAAGCCGCTCGCTGTCGAGCGGTACATTCCGTTCCAGGCGCCGATCCAGACCGTCCCCGCACGGTCGGCTGCGATATCATATACCGGCCCGGCGTCCGCCTTGTCCATCAGTTCGGTCCACTGTTTTGTGCCGCTGTCCAACCGAAACACACCTGCCCGTGTCCCCGCCCAAACGTCGCCGGCGCCATCGACTGCAATCGCACGAACATCGTTGCGACCGGCCTGCCGGCCGACTTGGCAGGCCTCGTGATATTCCTGGACAAACGGTGTATCGATTATGCCATCCCCGTAACTCAAAGAAACAGACACGATTAATACCCATACCAGTGGCATTATCGTCGCTCGTAAATGGCGTGACACCATATCCACAATTTTGCTTATAATTCCACAAATCATCGCAACAGCACCTCTGTAATATCAATTCTGATTAAGCCGTAATTCTATAACCGGAACTCAATAAACGTAATGCCCGAGATTATTCATACTCGAAGTTTTCAATCGTCAAGTATATCCGATTTGATGTCAATGACAACAAAACAACCATTGAGCCGGGCTTTACCTCATACTTTTTACTTCATCCTCTTGCCATAAGTCACAATATCCCGGCATTTTACTGCAGAATGTGTCAAGCCGGAGGGATTCATCGTCTAAATTCAACAGCGAATAACTCGGCCGGCGAAGTTATTGAAAGCCACGGCGCCCTAAAGTGTCGATTCTTTGTGCGTTGTGCCCTTGGAAAATGATGGAATAAGACCTGGGATTAAGTTATTATTATCATAAGGCTGATAGTGGGCTTTTGCGAATTTGAGCCGGCAATCTGCGATTAGCGAAGGAGAGATCGGATATGGTTACGTACCACAGCACGAGACGGCAGTTCATTAAGACAATCGGCGCCGGGGCGGCGGCTTTAGCTATGCCGGCGGCGTATTGTGTCGAGACTAATCCATTGGTCGTGGTGAATCCCGAGCCGCGATTCGATTTGTCGCCCTATTTATACATGCAGTTCATGGAGCCTTTAGGTACGACGGGCGGCTCGGTCGCCGCGGCGTGGGATTTCAAGAGAAACCGCTGGCGACGGGATGTCGTAGAAGTCACAAAGAAACTTGCGCCCTCGTTGATTCGCTGGGGCGGCTGTTTCAGCTCATATTATCGCTGGAAAGAAGCGGTCGGGCCGCGAGATCGGCGAAAACCTATGATAAATCTGCTCTGGGGCGGTATCGAGTCCAACCAGGTCGGCACTCATGAGTTTGTGGATTTCTGCCGGCAGGTGGGCGCCGATCCGCTTATGAGCGTGAATTTCGAGTCGGACGGCAGAAAAAAGTGGCAGCGCGATCCGAAGGGCAATATCCGTTCGGCCGGCCCGGAAGAGGCTGCCGACTGGGTGGAATATTGCAACGATCCCGGCAGCAGGGAAAGGCTCAAGCACGGCGTAACAAAACCTTACAACATCCGCCTATGGCAGTTGGGCAATGAGACTTCCTATGACCGCAATGGATATGACTGCGAAACAGCGGCCAAACGCACTATCGCCTTTGCCAAAGCCATGAGAAAACGCGATCCCGGCATAGAATTAATCGGCTGGGGCGACAGGGGATGGGCCAGGCGGATGCTCGATATCGCCGGCGAACATTTGCAGTACCTCGCCTTTCATCACATGTTCAATCCCGATAGAGGCCTGCCTGATTCGCCTCTGCGGGGAATCGAATATCGCAAAGACCCGGCACGGACCTGGGATCGCCTGATGAACGCCGCGAAGGTGCATGAAGATAAGATTAAATGGATGAAAGAGCAGGTGGCGGATTACCCGGTTCCGCTGGCGATGACCGAGTGCCATTTTTCCCTGCCGGGCCGGAACCGCTGCGAAGTGCTTTCCACCTGGGCGGCGGGAGTTGCTAATGCCCGTATGTTGAACGTCCACGAACGGCATGGCGACAGGCTTAAAATTGCCACGCTGGCCGATTTCTGCGGCACGCGCTGGCAGGTTAACGCCGTGATGATTCCCGTGCCGGGCGGAAAAGCATTTATGATGCCCGTTGCGCTGGTTATGAGCCTGTACCGTCATCATACGGGCAAAAAGGCCGTTAGTGTGAGTTCGGCCCCCAGGGAACTCGACGTTACGGCCAGTCGAAGCGGAGAAAGGATATATCTGCACGTTATCAATACCAGAAGAGACCGGTCCGTCTCGGCAGGACTCAGGGTGGACGGCATGAAAATCGTCTCCGGCCGGATTTTCGAATTGGCGGCCGACCCGGAATTCGAGGTAATCCAAACCCAATCCGAAGAAATCGTGCCGAGGCAGAAGAATCTGCCTGAGAATTGCCGCTGGATTTTCCCGCCGGCTTCCGTTTCGGCTGTGGAGCTTGACGCTCGAAGAGCGTAAAATAGAGAAGAACGAAAAAATAGACAATTAGACTGTGGCGACATTATGAATAGGCGAAGGGCATTTACCCTGATAGAGCTGCTGGTGGTAATTGCCATTATAGCATTATTAATGGGGATATTGATGCCCGCGCTGAATTCTGTGCGTAAGCAGGCTCGCTCGAATGCCTGCCAGAGCAATCTTCGGCAGTTGTGCCTGGCGATGAATCTTTATGCCCTCGATCACGAAGATAAAACCATGCCGTTCTCTCATCAGCCCGGCGAGTACTGGTTCCATCAATTGGCGCCGTATCTAAGCGAGAAGGCATACAAGGATAACCCGGAAGAGCACATCGAGGGGATGATGCGGGTAGCGTTTTGCCCGGCGACAAAACGACAGGATCTGGCGGAGGACTCTTACTACGGTTCTGCATATCTGTCGTGGCGTTTCATGGGCGGTGAGGGCAGTTACGGCTTGAATTTATGGCTGCTGCCCGACGATCCGATTTACGCACCGGCGTTTCCGGCTGGAAATTTCTTCAAGAAATACTCGGACGCCCAGGGCAGTGTGCCGCTGCTGGGAGATTCGATCTGGGTCGGCTCGTGGCCTTTCGCAGCCGATGCCGTGCCGGATGACATCACAGGCGAGAGCGGATATCCGGGCTATCCGCACGGCGAAGGATTCTTCATGGGGCGATTCTGCGTCGACCGGCATAAAAAAGCTATCAATATCGGATTCGTTGACAGCCGTGTAGAAAGGGTACCGCTGGAAGAATTGTGGATACAAAAATGGCACAGGAACTTCAAGCCGAACTCCGATGTCTCCATACCGTAAATCGAACCTAAGCTATCGCTCTGTATAAATGCAGCATATCCTCATTGTTAGTACTGATATTTGATATTATCTTGTCAAGTCCGTCAATTTCAGCCACAATATTCATCAGAGCGGCATGTCTCGTCTCCGCTCGGTAAGTAAGGGGTAAGTAAGGTGTCCTGTGGAGGCATGAAGGCCCCCTTTATTCACCCTGAGCGGAGTCGAATGGCACAACATCCTGCTACGCCACCCACGGGGACGGAGTCTGTGAAATACTCGACTGACGAATTCCGATTGTCGATTTTCAAATCGAAAACGAAATGGAGAACAAATGGAGACAGCACAATGAAGACTCGGATAAGTATCATAATGGCGGCGACAGTTGCAGGGGTATTGGTATTCCTGTCCGGATGCCAATCCGCGGTCAGCGATGAGCAAGCTGCGAAGTTGTCATCGCCAGGCTCGGCTTCCGCCGGGCGAAGGATGGTAAACTTCAACTCCGACTGGAAATTCACTAAAGGCGATCAGCCGGGAGCTGATGAAGCAAATTTTGACGACTCGGCGTGGGATGCGGTGCATCTGCCGCACGACTGGGCGATTTCGGGACCTTTCGACCCTAAAGAGAACGGCTATGCCGGCAAGTTGCCCTGGAAAGGCGTGGGCTGGTATCGAAAGACATTTACGCTCGATAAGGCCGACAGCGGACGGCGGGTGTACTTCGATTTCGACGGCGTGATGGCGTTTCCGAAGGTCTATGTGAACGGGCAGCTTGCCGGCCAGTGGGATTACGGCTATATGTCCTTTCGAGTGGACGCCACGCCGTACGTAAAGCTTGACGACGAAAACGTAATTGCAGTTCAGGTTGATACTCGCAACCACGGCACAAGATGGTATCCCGGGGCGGGTATTTATCGAAAGGTGACGATGACCGTCTGCGAACCGGTTCACGTGGCGCACTGGAGTGCGTTTGTAACCACTCCACGCGTTGATGATTCATCAGCGACCGTTCGGGTGCGGGTGATAGTGGAGAACCATAGTGAGGCAAGAGAAAAAGTGGCTGTTGCCGTTACCCTGCTCGATCCTGACGGCCGAATTGTTCCAGCGGGTATAATTGACACTTCTCTCGACGTTTTGAGCGGCAACCGGGCTTCGCTGGATCAGTCGATGATTATTGACCGTCCCCGGCGATGGGATATCACCAGCCCGAACCTGTACGCAGCCAGAATTATCGTCAGAGAGGGCGGCAGGATTGTCGACGCGATTATCGTTCCATTCGGGATTAGGACGTTCAAATTCACAGCCGACGACGGCTTTTATCTGAACGGCCGGCGTGTGCAGCTCTACGGCGTGAATTTACACCACGACCACGGGCCGCTCGGAGCAGCCTTCTACACTCGCGCCATGGAACGGCAATTGGAAATCATGCGCCAGATGGGAGTAAATGCAATCCGCACCAGTCACAACCCACCGTCGCCTGAATTGCTGGATTTGTGCGACCGGATGGGATTCGTCGTGTGGGACGAGGCTTTTGACAAATGGGATGATAAGGCCGACCGCGTAAAAGGCGAGCCGCCATTGGAAACGTACGGCGAGAAACAGATTCGCAACCTGGTGATGCGCGACCGCAATCATCCCTGCGTCATGGTCTGGTCGATCGGCAACGAAATCGGCAACCAGCCTTACGACAGGGAGGGCAAGTCGCCCGAGCGGGTGAAGTACATGGGAGATTTCGTTCGGAAATACGATACGACCCGGCCGGTGGGAATATCCTGCCATATCCCCGGTACGGCCGATGAGCCGATTCTCGATTCGCTGGACCTTACCGGCTGGAATTACGCCGGCCGCTACGCCAACTACAGACAGCACTACCCCGACAAGCCAATAATTTACAGCGAATCGGCCTCGACTCTGAGCACACGCGGATTCTATGAATTGCCCCTTCCGAACGGAAAGACCGAGTTTTCAAAGCAGATCCAGGTGGACTCTTACGATCTGAACTCCGCGGCGTGGTCGGACATTCCCGATAAAGAATTCAAGCTGATGGAAGACGACGATTTTGTCGCCGGCGAGTTCGTCTGGACGGGTTTTGACTATCTGGGCGAGCCGACACCATTTTCGCAGGAGGCGCGAAGCTCCTACTTTGGTATCGTCGATTTGTGCGGCATACCCAAGGACCGGTTCTACCTGTACCGCAGTTACTGGCGGCCGGATGTGAGAACCATCCATATTCTGCCGCATTGGAACTGGCCCGACCGCGTCGGTCAAAACGTGCCGGTTTTTGTGTACACCAACGGCGACTCGGCTGAGTTGTTCCTTAATGGCAAATCCCTTGGCCGCAGGACGAAAGGCCAAGTGCCCGAAAGGCCGGCCAACTTCGCACAGGGCAAACCCGCCATAGCAAGCTCCGTCGAATCCGGCAAGGGCCATGTCGCCGTCAATGCCACTGATGGTGACAAGCCCACACGCTGGTGTGCAGCGGATGCCGGCGCCGAGCAATGGTGGCAAGTTGACCTGGGTGAAGTTCGGCCGGTCCGCTACCTGGCTATCGACTTTGAGAAAGAGGCGAAAAACTACGGCTACCAAATCAAGGTTTCGACCGATGGATCAACGTGGCGGAGCATCGTAACCAAGAGCACAAGCAGGTCTCCCCGGTGGGGCGGGCCGACCCGGATATTCCACGAGACGGATGCCGAGGCCAGGTATGTGCGGATTGAATTTAATGAGATGCGGGGAGGGGCCTGGGCCAGTATTCGAGAATTTGGTATTTATCCGGAAAAAGTCGAATCGGATTATTATGCCGTAACTTACAATTATCGCCTACGCTGGAACGACGTGGTTTATGAACCGGGCGAGTTAAAAGCCGTTGCTTATAAGGACGGCAAGAAAATCGGCCAGGCAGTAATGCGTACGGCCGGCAAACCAGCGGCAATTCGCCTTACGCCGGATCGAAAAGAACTGGCCGCTACGGGTGAAGACCTTTGCTATATTCTTGTCGAGGCCCTGGATGCTGATGGGTCGCTTTGCCCGCTGGCGGACAATTCTGTTCGCTTCAAAGTCGATGGCCCGGCCGAGATTGCAGGCGTCGGCAACGGCAATCCCCTGTCGCTCGAACCGTTCCAATCGGACAGTCGGAAGCTTTTCTACGGCAAGGCAATGCTGATTCTGCGAACAATAGATATGCAGGCCGGAAAGGTGCACGTAACCGCTGAAAGCGAAGGCCTTGCCCCGGCGGAAATTACAGTGCAGTGCCAATGGTAGTTGGAGGTACGTTTAATTGAGCAATATGAACCGCGTGTGCAAAAAAAACGTTTGCACACCCTACATTCACTGATATGATTAAACGACTCGAATAGCTTTGCTGACAACGAAAATATGTATTATGAATGAAAGGAGAAGTCAGATGCGACGTTCAGTTTTTGTTATAGCACTAATTTGTATTGTGGTGCTGAGTTCCAGTTCTACAATCAATGCGGCCGAGAAGCAAGCCCAGATCAGGGTTCTGCTGATTACGGGTGATGATGTAAACGTTCACCCCTGGCGGGAAATGTCCGAGACCACGCGGGAAATACTGGTCAAAACAAAGAAGTTCGACGTCAAGGTGTGCGAAGATCCGCATATACTCGAATCGGAGACCGCGATAAAGGCGTATGATGTAATCGTATTTACGATTTTCAGCCGGCGTATAAAAATGCTCCCGGGCCAGGCCCAGGAAAATCTGCTAAATTTCGTCAAGGGCGGCAAAGGTTTCTTCGTCCAGCACCTTGCCAGCGCTTCATTCGGCAAGTGGGAGGAATTCGGCAAACTCTGCGGTCGCAAATGGGTTATGGGCACTTCGGGTCACGGACCGCGAGCTGTCTTTACTGCTAATGTGGTCAACAAGGCACATCCCATTACCGCGGGATTGGAGGATTTCAAGGTCGACGATGAGTTGTACGCCAAGCTGCAAGGCACCGGTGATATCAACGTGCTGGTAACGGCCGACTCCGACTGGAGCAATAAGACCGAGCCGCTGGTCTTTACATTGAGCTACGGCAAGGGCCGAACCGTTCACAACGCCTTCGGTCACGACCGCAAGGCCCTGATGACTCCCAACGTGCAGAAGATTATCGCTCGCGGCGTGGAGTGGGCGGCCACCGGAAAAGTGCAGTAATAAATATCATGCTGTTTTACAAATAAACGGCCGGGCGAACTTCTAATGGTTCGTCCGGCACACGATTCAGGAGGTCTCCACTAAAGGTGAAGACCTCCGCTGCATATTAAGGAAAGGAGTTACTTATGAGCCAGAGAAAATTTCTTTGCCTGATTGTTTTGCTGATTGTTTCGGTGAGCCTCAGCTTCGCCAGGCAGCGGCAGCAGGACGAATGGGTATCACTTTTCGACGGCCAGACCCTGAACGGATGGTCCGTCCACAGCGGTTTTGCCAAATACCACGTCGAGGACGGCGCGATTGTCGGTACGACCGTCAAAGGCAGCCCCAATACGTTCCTCTGCACTGATCGTGAATACGGCGATTTCATTCTGGAGTTCGAAGTTCTCCTGGATCCGAAGTTGAATTCGGGCGTGCAGATACGCAGTAAGATTGCCGAAGCGGAGAAAGCATTCGTATTCGGCGGACGTGACGGCAAGCCGCAAAAACGTGTCGCGCCGCCGGACCGTGTCTATGGTTACCAGGTGGAAATCGCCACCGAAAAATCGGGTTCGTCCGGCAGCATCTACGACGAAGCCCGCCGGGCTTTTATGCTTGCCTCCACAAGATCCGACCCGGCCGCCGGCAAGGCGTTTAAGGACGGCCAGTGGAATAAGTTTCGGATTGAGTGCAAAGGCGACAGTATAAAAACATGGATCAACGATGTTCCCTGTATCGATCTTAGGGACGGCATGACACTTCGGGGCATCATCGGTTTGCAGGTCCATGGCGTGGGTAACGACGACAGCGCCTATCAGGTCCGCTGGCGTAATATCCGCATAAAGGCCGACGACGAAGGCGTTGAGCCGCCGGTGATTTCCAGTCGACAGCGCGTGTTGCAATGCACGCCGAAATGGACGGGGCCTCGCGCCGAAGACGGCCGGCCCTATGTTGCCGATGACATTCTGGAGAGGATGAAAAACGTCTCGGTCACGCAGGCCTGGAGTATTGTCCGGGGCGCCGGTTACCGCAACTGTTACGAAAACGCCGCCGGCTGGTTCGTCTTATATCCCAAAGAGGCAATCGTAGGACGGGTGCTAACCGCTCAATATATGCCCTCCCACCCGGATTATAACCGGTTGATTATGCAGCAGGGACGCGCCGAAGGCCGAATAGGAAGCTCCAATTCGTGGCCGATCGACATGCTGAAAAAAGGCGATGTGTATGTCGCGGATTGCTTCGGCAAGGTCCTCGACGGAACCCTAATCGGCGACAATCTCGGTAACGCCATCTACGCCAACTCGGGCAAAGGCGTCATTTTCGACGGCGGTGTCCGCGACCTGGAAGGCATCGAGGAAATCGAAGGATTTAACGTATGGTGCAAGGGGGCCGATCCGAGCTTCCTTCGCGATGTGATGATGACTGCGATTAACGTGCCGATACGTATCGGTAAAACCTTGGCGTGCCCCGGCGACATCGTACTGGCCAAGCGAGAGGGCATCGTTTTTATCCCTGCCCACCTGGCCGAAAAAGTCGTTAGCGAATCCGAGGCCGTCATGCTGCGTGACATGTTCGGGCATCAGCGCCTGAAAGAGGGCAAATACACGCCTGGACAAATCGACGGCAGATGGTCGCCCGAGATACAAAATGATTTCCGCGGCTGGCTGAAAAAGAACAGCAACGAATTGCCTGTCCCGAAAGAAGTTATCGAAGATATGCTCAATCCAAAGACAAGGAACTGGTAAATGACTATAAAAAACGACCAAAAAGATCAGCAGCAGCAAACGGCGTGTTCCAGGCGTTCTCTGTTCAAAAGCGCCGGTGCGGGCTTTGCGGGCCTGAGCCTCGCGGGTATGGTCGGCGCCCCTGTCGAAGAGCAGGTGGCCTTTGCATCTCAGAAAGTGAATCGAAACTCCAGCCCGTCGGAGCTGCGAATTACCGACCTGCGCATCGCCGTGGTTGACAGGGCTCCTTTCCGCTGTCCTTTGATTCGCATTGACACGAATCAGGATATCTGCGGCTACGGAGAAGTCCGCGACGGCGCCAGCGAGAAATATGCCCTCATCCTCAAGAGTAGGCTTCTGCGCCAGAATCCGTGCAACGTCGAGCGGATATTCAAGCGAATCCGACAGTTCGGACATCACGCCCGACAGGGAGGCGGCGTCTCGGGTGTGGAGATGGCGTTGTGGGACCTGGCGGGCAAGGCGTACGGCGTGCCGGTCTATCAGATGCTCGGCGGGCGATACCGTGACAGGGTCCGCCTGTACGCCGACACGCCCGACGGCCGTATCAGCGGCCTTAAGAAAAGAATCGAGCAGGGATTCACTTTCCTGAAATACGATTGCGGTATCCGGAACATTCGCCGGATCCCCGGGGCTCTTAGCTATCCGACAAAAGACACTAACTGGTACGGCAAACATCCGTTCACGGGCATTCAGTTGTCGGATAAAGGCGCTGCGCTTTTGGGCGAGCGGTTTGCCGAGGCTCGTGAAGAAATCGGCTGGCAGGTCCCGATAGCATCGGACCACTTCGGCCATATCGGTGTAAATAGCTGCATTAAGCTGGGTAAGGCTTTGCAGCCCTACCAGCTCGCGTGGCTGGAGGACATGTTGCCGTGGGAATATACCGAAATGCTCAAGGAGATCAAGAATGCTATCGATGTGCCGCTGCTGACGGGCGAGGATATCTACCTGCTCGACGGCTTCAAGCCGCTGATCGACGAGCGGGCCGTCGATATGGTGCATCCCGACCTGGCCACCGCCGGCGGGATAATGGAGACCAAGAAGATAGGCGACTACGCAGAGCAGCACGGTATCGCGATGGCCATGCATTTTGCGGGCACTCCCGTATCCTTCATGGCCAACGTGCACTGTGCGGCGGCTACGGAGAACTTCGTCGCTCTGGAGCATCACTCGGTGGATGTCGACTGGTGGGAAGACCTCGTGACGGGAATCGACAAGCCGCTACACTCTGATGGCTTCGCCCGTGTCCCGGAAGGGGCCGGCCTGGGCATCGAGCTGAATCTCGATGTTGTAAAAGAGCACCTCGGGCGGGGGCAGGAACTTTTCGCCCCGACCGAAGAATGGAATTCAGACCGCTCCAACGACCGCTTGTGGAGCTAAGGGATTTATGATTTTATATTTACGATTTACGAATGCGGCTTCGCCGAACGGTGCTTATCGATCATAAATCATGACATAGGAGAACAATGAAAACTGTAAAATCATTTCTGGGATATTTTAAGTTTGTATTCATGCTCTGCCTCGTTTTGGTTGTCATCACGCTGGTTACCGGCCGTCGGGCCTGGGTAGGTCCGGCGTTGATCGTCATGTTCGGTTCACTTGCATTGTATTGTATGGGCCATTCCTTCCTGAAAAGTTTCGCTTTTACAGTTTGGGTTTTCGCATTCGTGGCCGCATCGATGGTTTATCCGGCGGCATTTATGACCTGGCTCGGGATCGACTTGAAAATCCTCATCGTCCCTTTAATCCAGATTATCATGTTCGGTATGGGAACGACCCTGAGCGTGGCTGACTTCGGGCGAGTATTCAAAATGCCCTGGCCGGTCCTCGTTGGTTTTGTACTGCAGTTTTCGGTTATGCCGCTGACCGGTCTTGCTCTGGCCAAGATATTTGGCTTTGAAGCGGAAATCGCCGCCGGAGTTGTCCTGATAGGCTCCTGTCCCGGCGGCGTTGCATCCAATCTGATGACGTACCTGGCCGGCGGAAACGTGGCCTTGTCGGTCACGATGACTTCCTGTTCGACGCTGGTTTCTCCGCTTATGACACCTTTCTTGATGGACAAGCTGGCCGGCCAGTTTATCGAAATAAATTTCCTCGGAATGATGTTCGGAATTATCAATATGATAATTGTCCCGATTGTCGCCGGACTTATCGCCAATCGTATTCTCTACAGTAAGCACAAAGCCTTTAGCCGGGGCGGTGTATTGGCCCTGATAGGGGCGGTCAGTGTCCTGCTGGCTGCAGGTATAGGCTTCCTGGCGCCATCGGCAGTTTTTACTTACGGCGATGCCTCCCTGGCTAAAGACGGTTTCGTCGTCGGGCTTCTGCTTATCGGCGTGGTCGCCCTGGCCAAGCTTGTAATCAGTGTCTGGCTAAAGGGGCCCGAAAACTGGATGGACAAGGCCCTGCCTATCGTTTCGATGGCGGGAATCTGCTACATCATCGCAATCATCACGGCACGTTCCAGGGATGATTTAATGGCGGTCGGGGCCTACCTGATCGGAGCGGCGATTATCCACAATTTCGTCGGCTACATTCTGGGCTACTGGTCTGCCCGGGCGGCACGTCTCGACGAGAGTTCTTGCCGGACCGTTGCATTTGAGGTCGGCATGCAGAACGGCGGAATGGCCTCGGGCCTTGCAATGAACGTGCTCAAAAGCGCACCGGCGGCCCTTGCGCCCGCCATCTTCGGCCCCTGGATGAATATCTCCGGCTCGGTTCTGGCCACCTGGTGGCATCGAAAACCCGTAAGCCGACAGAAAACGCAAATGAAAGACGATAAAGAGCCGGCGAAATAGGGCAGCCGTGTCCGGACTTTTATCGTTGGAGAGCCGAATCAATGACTAAAATTAAGGTGGCTTTAACAATCGGAGCAATCATCCTTGTTACGATACCGATACAAGCGCAGCGGCAGATGGAGAAGCTGGGACGCGGCATGGTCGCGATAAATCAGGGCGGCGGAAAAGTATATATCGGTTGGCGTGTGCTCGGGACCGACCCGGACGATATCGCTTTTAATCTCTATCGTATTACCGACGGCGGGCGGGCGGTGAAGCTCAACGCCAAGCCCATAACTCAAAGCACAAATTATGTCGATACCGGCGTCGATCTGAGCCGCTCAAATTCTTATTTCGTCAGACCCTTGACGGGCGGTGAGCGGCAACAGGCATGCGAACCTTTTACGCTACAGGCAAATGCACCGGCACAATCATACATCTCAATCCCATTGCAGACTCCCGACGGCTGTACTCCGAACGATGCCTCGGTCGGCGATCTGGATGGTGACGGTGAGTATGAGATTGTATTGCACCAGGCGCCGAGAGGCCGTGACAATTCGCGAAGCGGAATAACCGATGAGCCAATATTCGAGGCCTACAAGCTGGACGGCGCTCTTATGTGGAGGATTAATTTGGGCAACAACATTCGTGAAGGCGCCCATTATACTCAATTTATGGTTTATGATCTGGATGGCGACGGCAAAGCTGAGTTTGCCTGTAAAACGGCCGATGGGACTATCGACGGGCAAGGCAAAGTCATCGGCGACGCCAACGCGGATTACCGCAATTCGAGGGGCTATATTCTGGAAGGGCCGGAATATCTCACAATATTCGACGGCCAAACCGGCGCCGCAGTTGTTACGACCGATTATATTCCTGCTCGGCATTCGGAAACACTCAATCCGACGCCAGGGCAGATCGAGGATATATGGGGCGACGATTACGGCAACAGGGTGGACCGTTTTCTGGCGTGCATCGCTTATCTTGACGGCGAAAGACCGAGCCTGGTAATGTGCCGGGGTTACTATACAAGGACTGTGCTGGCGGCGTGGAATTTCAGAGACGGCCGGCTGACGCACGTATGGACCTTTGACAGCGACGACGGCACACCCAAAAATAGAGATTACAGAGGGCAGGGCAATCACAACCTCAGCGTCGGTGACGTCGACGGCGACGGTAAAGATGAAATTATTTACGGCGCATGTGCCATAGATCACAACGGGAAGGGACTTTATACGACGGGCTTGGGCCATGGAGACGCCATGCATCTGTCCGATATCGATCCGGACAGGCCCGGTCTGGAAGTGTGGGCCATTCATGAAAGACCCAGCCACCCTTACGGCGCCAACCTTCGTGACGCCGGGACGGGAAAGGTGATATGGTCACAGCAGTTGAGAGACCCGGGAAGAGGCGTGTCTCTGGATATCGATCCGCGTCATCGAGGTTATGAGTGCTGGGCCAACAGTTCGAACGGTCTGCATAACTGTAAAGGCGGGAAAATTTCCAATTCCAAACCCCGGTCGTGCAATATGGGAATATGGTGGGACGGCGATGTTGTTCGCGAAATCCTTGACGGCACCAGGATCGATAAATGGGATTATAATAACGGCACGACAAACAGATTGCTCTCGGGCGAAGATTACGATTGCGTCAGAAACAACGGCTCGAAATCCAATCCATGTCTCTGCGCCGACATTTTGGGCGACTGGAGAGAAGAAGTAATCTGGCGAACGAGCAATAACAAAGAGCTGCGAATCTTTACAACTACAATACCCGCCGACCGGTGGTTTTATACGTTGATGCACGATCCTGTCTACAGGCTGAGCGTAGCCTGGCAGAATGTGGCGTATAACCAGCCTACTCAACCCGGTTTTTATTTCGGAGAAGGTATGACAGCACCGCCCCGTCCTGATATAGTATTGGTCGGTACTGAAGATTAGAATTTCAATTGAAAGGCGCTGTTATGGAAAAGAGCTTACATGACTTTACGAAACAGATTTTTGGTTTGATATTCATTATGCTGTGGCCCTGTTTAGTCCAGGCAAACGAATGGTCTCTTGTATGGTCGGATGAGTTCGATTATACGGGGCCGCCGAACCGAGCGAAATGGAACTACGAACAGGGCTTTGTACGCAACCGGGAATTGCAGTACTACACGAAGGCCCGAAAGGAAAATGCCCGGGTCGAGAACGGCCATCTTGTCATTGAGGCGAGAAAAGAAGACTGGCCGAATCCCGATTATAGGCCCGATGCATCTTCGAGGAGATGGCAGCCGTCGCGTGAAAAAGCGGACTATACTTCCGCCAGTCTTATCACAAGAGCTAAAGCGAGCTGGACCTACGGACGGATTGAAGTCAAAGCGAAGCTGCCGACGGGAAAAGGTGTGTGGCCGGCCATTTGGATGCTGGGCACGAACATCAGGGAGGTTGGCTGGCCCAGGTGCGGCGAGATCGATATCATGGAATACGTCGGTTTCGATCCCAACACGATTCACGCTAATGTCCACATGGCCAAATACAATCACGTCAAGGGAACCGGCAAAGGTTCGAAGATTAAAGCTGACAGACCTTACGCATCATACCATACGTATGCCGTCGAATGGACGCCCGAAAAAATGGACTTTTTCTTCGATGAACACAAGTACTTTACTTTCAAAAACGAGCACGGAGGAGTCGACGTCTGGCCTTTTGACCGGCCGCACTACCTGATTCTCAACCTGGCAATCGGCGGAAGCTGGGGCGGACAAAAGGGAATCGACAACAGCATCTTCCCCCAGAAGTTCTTGATCGATTATGTCAGAGTGTATCAAAAGAAGCAGTAAACCGTTTTGAAACGCTGCGTGTCGCGGGCATCTTGCCCGCGATTCGAGGGCGAGATGCCCTCGACACATAAGACACCTTAGAAACGACCGGGCCGATAATACTATTGGAGAAAGAAAGTCATGAATCGTAAAAAATCACAATTATCGTTATTTCTGTGTCTTGGTGTGCTGCTCGGTGTCACTTCAACTTACATATATGCAGCCGGCGATTCGCCGGTCAGGATTGCCGAGCAGAACATTGTAATTCCCACTTACCTGGCCGGAGCTGCCGAGCCTAATCCGATGTTCTATTTCGGACGGGCCTCTCAGGGCGCCGAGGGAAGGATCTATCCTTATCCTCTTTATGACAAGCTGACCGGCGATAAGCAAGATAAAACCTACAAAATGGTTTATCTGGAGAACGAGTACGTGAGGATCGGCGTTCTGCCGGAGATAGGCGGACGCATCTTCGAGGCCATCGACAAAACCAACGGTTATAACTTTTTTTATCGCCAGCACGTTATCAAGCCGGCGCTGATCGGCCTGATCGGCGCCTGGATTTCCGGCGGCGTCGAGTGGAACATTCCGCACCACCACCGCGCCAGTACGTTTATTCCGGTACAATATCTTCTTGAGGAGAATAAGGATGGCAGCAAGACCATCTGGGTGGGTGAGCTGGAAATACGCCACCGCATGAGGTGGGCCGTCGGCTATACGCTCAGACCTGGCAGGTCCTATCTGGAGGTTTCCCTTCGAATCATTAATCGCACACCGTTGGTCAATTCCTTGCTTTGTTTCGCAAACGTGGCGGTTCACGCAAATGAGAATTATCAGGTAATTTTTCCGCCCAGCACGCAGCACGTTACCTATCATTCTAAACGGCAGTTTACAACTTGGCCGATAGCCACCGGCAGATATAGCGGGTCCGACTTCCGTGACGGTGTGGACGTGAGCTGGTACAAAAACCATATCTCTTCATGCTCGATGTTTGCGTGGAACTACGAGGACGATTTTTTCGCCGGCTACGACCACGGCGCAAAGGCCGGTACGATGAGCGTTGCCGACCACCATATCGTGCCGGGCAAGAAGCTCTGGACCTGGGGCAATGGCCCGAACGGCCGGATGTGGGACGACATCCTTACCGACAAGGACGGCCCATACGTCGAGCTGATGGTCGGCGCCTACTCCGACAACCAGCCGGACTATAGCTGGATCCAGCCCTACGAGGTAAAGTCGTTCAAACAATACTGGTATCCGTTCCGTGACATCGGCGGCGTAAAAAACGCCAACATGGACGCCGCCGTGAATCTCGACGTGGCCGAAGGCCGAATCGCCAACGTGGGATTTTACACTACGTCGGCACATGATGCGGCGACGGTTGTGCTCAAGGCGGCCGATAGAGTCCTGCTCCGGGAAACAGTAGCCATCGATCCCGGCAAGCCTTATCTCAAGAAAGTTTCAATCCCGGCCGGCATTGATCGGCACTATCTCCGGGCTTCGATATCAGCAGGCGGCAAGGAATTGGTCGCTTACTCGCCGATTAAGCTGGAACCTGAGAACATGCCGGAACCGGTGAAAGCGCCTCCTTCACCGGAGGATATCAAGACCAACGAAGAATTGTATCTTACCGGCCTGCGGATCGAGCAGTTCCACAATCCGGCTCTCGATCCGGACCCGTACTGGCAGGAAGCCCTTCGCCGCGACCCGGGCGATGTACGGGTCAACACCGCTCTCGGCATCAACTATCTTAAGCGGGCGCGGTTCGAGGAAGCTGAGAGTCTTTTCCGCAAGGCGCTTGAGCGCCTCACGGCAAAATATACAAGCCCGAAGAACGGCGAACCGTTTTACTATCTCGGCGTGGCTTTGAAAGCGCAGGGCAGGGACAAAGAGGCCTTCGACAATTTCTATAAGGCCACATGGAGCGACGCATGGCGGGCGGCGGGATATTACTCGCTGGCCGAGATAGCCTGTGGGCGGGGTGACATGGTTGTCGCTCTGGACTTTGTTGGCCGCTCGTTCGAAGCCAACTCGCTGAATATCAGGGCACTGAATCTGAGGGCTGCCGTGTTGCGCCACATGGATCAACCGGACGATGCACTTAAGGTATTAGCATTAGCCCATCAAATAGCCGATCCTCTCGATGTGAGAATTATGGCCGAAAAATGGCTGGCGACGCAGAGTCCAAAGATTGCGAAGGCTATGATATCAGTAATGAATGAGCATCCAGCGACGGCCCAGGAGACGGCCGCGGAATACTTCAACGCCGGGCTCTGGAAGGACGGCTCGCAGGTGCTTTTACAATTGACTGAAGCGGCTCCGAAAAAAACAAAGGTTTCGCCTATGGTTTATTACTATCTTGGCTACTTCGCCCGGAAAATGGGGCACCCGCGCGAGGCTTCCGAATACTACAGTCTTGCCGTGAAAATGTCGCCGGACTACGTCTTCCCGTTCCAGCATGAAGCGGTAGCAATCCTTCAGGACGCGATGACAGCACGACCGAACGATGCAATGGCGCCTTATTATCTTGGAAATTTGCTTTTCGACTGGCAGCCCGCCGAGGCGGTCAAATTGTGGGAAAAGTCAGTTTCCCTCGGTGCTAAGTTCCCTATAGTGTATCGCAACCTGGCTATCGCCTATTCGCATCAGGAGAAAAATATCGAACTCGACAAGGCCATCGCGAGCCTGGAAAAAGCCGTCTCCCTCGACGGCAGGTACGCAATCCATTTCTTCGAGCTGGACCGGCTCTACGAGGCGGCGGGAGCCGCTCCGGAAAAGCGGCTGGCTATTCTCGAAAAGAACCACGCCACCGTCAACGAGCGCGATGACTCGCTGTCCCGAGAAATCTCACTCAAAGTGAATATGGGAAAATACGATGAAGCTATCGAACTGATGCGGGGAAGAAAATTCAATATCTGGGAAGGCGGCGCCCGCTTTAATGTGAATGATTGCTGGACTGACGCCTACCTGCTGAGCGGCCATACGCACTTCGCCGCCGGCCGGTACAAAGAAGCTCTGGCCGACTACCAGGCATCCGTCGAGTTTCCCGAAAATCTTCGAGCGTCGAGGGGCAGGGGCAGCGGCCGTAATGCGGAGGTCTCCTACTGGATAGCAAGAGCTTATGAAGCGCTCGGCGATCATCAGAAGGCTGAGAAGTTCTGGACGGAATCGTCGTCGGCCGGAAGGCCGCGAGGCGGTCGAAGCACCCAGCGATACTACCAGGCGCTTTCGCTCCGGAAGCTCGGCAGCAGTGAGAATGTAGAAGAAATCTTCCAGGATCTCGTTAAATCCGGAAAAGAGGCACTCGAGCGAACTTCCTCGCAGATCGATTTCTTCGCCAAGTTCGGCGAGCAGCAGTCCCAGCGGTCCAGACTGGCCGATGCTCATTACATGGCCGGGCTCGGTTACCTCGGGCTAAATGAAAAGGACAATGCCCGGCGGGAATTTAATCAGGCTCTCGACGCCGGCCCCGACCATCTCGGCGCTAAAACGATGCTTGCTCAATTGGACTGAGGAAAGAAAATACGATGAATTGCAAAAACTATATGTCACGCCGTCGATTCCTGCAGTATGCCGGCGTGAGTCTTGCCGCAGCATCCGCCTTCGCTCGTCCGGAATTGTCGACTGCGGCCTCGGCAAAGGTGCCTGTCATTGACACCCATACGCACTTTTACGATCCGACGCGTCCTAAGGGCGTGCCGTGGCCGCCAAGAACCGATCCACTATACAGGCCGCATCTGCCGGAGCACTTCTGCAGCCTGGCGGAAAAGCATGGTGTAGTCGGCACCGTAGTGGTTGAGGCAAGCAGTTGGATTCAGGACAACCAATGGATACTCGATCTTGCCAAGGAAAATCCGGTGATTGTCGGCTTCATCGGCAACCTCGAACTTGGCAAGCCCGAATTTACCGGCCATTTAAAACGTTTCAGCGCAAATCCGATTTTTCGGGGACTGCGGCTGAACGGACGCACCGTGGCGAAAAGCCTGGGGCAAAAAGCGTTCGAGGATAATTTGCGCCGCCTGGCCGACCGGCGGCTCACTCTCGATCTGGTTGGAGGTGCCAGGATACTGCCGGATGTCGAGCGTGTGGCGAAGCTCGCACCGGGCCTGCGCATCGTCATCGATCATCTTCCGTTCAGGAATTGGAATGGTGATGTAACAGCGGCACGTCGTGCGCTGACCAGAATTGCCGGACTGCCGAATGTGTACGCGAAGATATCTGATGTCGTGCGTCGCGTGGATGGGCGCATCGTTGAAGAGCCGGAGTTTTATCATCCTGTACTGGATGTACTATGGGAATTATTCGGCCCCGACCGGGCGATGTTCGGCAGCAATTGGCCGGTCTCTGAGCGGATTGCGCCCTATGCAAGTGTAGTTAAGGTTGTATCCGATTATTTCAGCACGAAAGAACAATCGGAGGCGGAGAAATTTTTCAGCACAAACTCCCAGGCTGCCTACCAATGGAAACCACGCAGCTAAGTACCGGCAAATATCTATTTCAAAAAGGACAGCCATGAATAATAGGCTCTACATAAAAAGAATGTGTCACTTGATCTCGCTGGTGGTTGTGGTTTTTGCGAGTCAAAAATGCGCCAAGTCAGCGGTCGTCTCGATTCAGGTAGATGCTGCCGCCAAAGGCAAACCACTCAGGCATGTATGGCAGTACTACGGCTATGACGAGTGCAACTACACGACAACGCCCGACTGCAAGGCCCTGATGAGAACCGTGGCGCAGATTAATCCCGAGCCGGTTTATCTCCGGCAGCATTTTCTGCTCAACAGCGGCGACGGCATTGCCTCTCCGAAGTGGAGCTCAACGAACGTCTACACCGAGGACGCCGGCGGCAATCCGGTCTATGACTGGCGAATCATGGATGAAATTATGGACGCTGTCACGACATCCGGCTGCCGGCCACTGGTCCAAATCGGGCTTATGCCGAAAGACCTTTCCGTAATATCCGATCCATACAGGCCGGCCAAACCGTTCGGGCCGAACGAAGGCGTTGGTGTGTTCTTCCCTCCCAAAGATTACGAAAAATGGGCCGAGCTGATTCGCCAATGGGCCCGCCATACAAAAGCCAGGTACGAAAACGCCGAAGAAACCTGGCTGTGGGAGTTGTGGAATGAGCCGGACATATTCTATTTCCAGGGCACGTACGAGGATTATGAAAAGCTCTTCGAATATACCGAGCAGGCGCTGCATGAAGTCATGCCGGAGGCAATCCTCGGCGGCCCGCACGTCGCCGGCGTCGGCAGGTTCATGCGAAGATTCCTGACACACTGTGCCACAGAGAGAAACTCTTTAACGGGAAAGATCGGCACACGCCTCGACTATATCGGCTTCCACGCCAAGGGCGGCATAGATTTCAAAGAAGGTTACGTTCGGATGAGCATCAAAGGCCAGCTTGAAAAACACCAGAGAGGATTCGCCATGGTCGCTGGCTTCCCGGAGTTCAAAAATACGCCCATCATCATCGGCGAGGCCGACCCGGACGGGGCTGCGGCGATGCCCGCCTCTCAGTCCCCGAGCCGCGGGTATCGAAATGTCCCCGCCTACGGCGCCTACGTGACGGCCATGATGAAATACTCGCTGGACCTGGCCGAGGCCGAAAAAGTCAATCTCAAAGGCGTGCTGAGCTGGGCGTTCATGTTCGACGGCATGCCCTGGTTCGATGGCTACCGGACGCTGGCGACCAACGGAATTCACAAGCCGGTGCTGAACGCCTTTAAAATGCTGGGCCGGTTGAAAGGAAACGAGCTGCCCCTGACGAGTGACGGGGCAGTGGGTCTGGATGAGATACTCAAAGCAAGCGTACGCGCCCGGCCGGACATAAACGGAATGGCCGTCGCCGATGGCGAGAGCGTGAAGATTCTGCTCTGGAACTATCACGATTATCTCATCCCTGCTGAACCCGCCCCGGTTCGGTTGAAAGTAAAATTGCCGCCGGACTTCGGCCCGAAAGCTAACGTTACTCACTATCGCATTGACGACACACACAGCAACGCCTACACAAAATGGCTCGAACTGGGCAGCCCGCAGAATCCCGATGCCCAAATACTCACCGAGCTGAAAGCGGCCATGGAACTCCAGACACTCGAACCTGCCCATTTAATCGACATCACAGACCACCAGGCACTCCTCAACTTCGAGCTGCCGCGTTTCGGCCTGTCGCTGATAATCTTCAAAAGAACCGAATAAATGATTTGCTCTATAATATGTTTCAGCTTTTTATCTTTTTTGAGTTGTTCACTGAGTTTGCGCAACTGATAACTTACAGCAACACCCGTGCGAAGGCCCAAAATTTCGGCCACCTGCCTCTGTGTCATGCCGCAGTGGTCACAAAGTGCCTTGGCGGCTATGGCACGGGTGAATGAATTCCGTTGTCGGAAATGAAGCGTTTGACGATTGATCTTCAGGACCTGACAGACTATAGATAGGACTTCATCGACGCTCTTCACATGAGCAGAATGACGAAAGGAGATATCTTCTTTGACCTGTTGTTCATCAACTCGCTTTTCGTATATAAATTTTATATATTTATGGAATTCATCAGAGCCTATGCATAATCTGGATCGCTGCTTGGCTTCTATAAAGGCCGCATCGATATTCGAGATCCCGGCCTCGACAAATCGTCGATAGATTGATGCATGATTCTTCTTGAGACCTCCCATCATACCAAGAACGGGTCTATAATCGACAAACTCGAGTCGTTTTGCTCGACCGATGTAACTACGATAACTGCTCCATGAATATCGGCGTAAGAGCTCGATTCGTTCACGGCCGGATTTGTTTCGGTTTGCCTTGATAAAGACAGGATTCAAATGGACATATCGACTCAGCTTGAGAATATACTCGTCCTCCTTAACGATGGTTGAGCCAAAACGGCCTTGCAACAGATGACCGCTGAGTTTGTGTTTTCTATTGTAAAATACGGTGTATGCTGTCTGTAGCCGATGCATGAATTGGCTGAGATTGGCACGTGGTGTTTCAAGCACCATATGCACGTGGTTTGTCATTAAGGTATAGAGATATAGGTGAATCTCGTAGCGTTCCACGCTTTCTGCAAGTTTTTCTAAAAATCGTTCGCGATCAGAGTCCTCTTGAAAGATGATGCCTCGCTGATTACCACGTATGGTTACGTGGTACACTGCACCTTCATATTCGATTCGTAAAGGCCTGGCCATAATGGCAGACTATAAACCAGACTTGAATAGAATGCAAGAAAATAAATTACTATTCTAAGGGCTGACCCCATTAAGTTTTATCCTATGCCTTTCCTGAGCCATGAAGCAAAGCGTACCACAAATCAAACTGACTGTCAAGTGTTAACTTATAACTTAAGGTCTGACCCCTATGCTCGCCATTACTTCCATTACTTCGTTACTCCCACGCATTATTGAACCTGAAAGCTGAAGGGTCGATTCAGGTTTGATGGATTATATTCGATGTCATAGCGGAGTGTAAAGCCATCCTTTGTTATTTCGTACCTAAAGTCCTTATCGCTATATGGATGCCTTGGCAATTCATCCGGGAGTCTCTCCGGTAGGCGCCCTGTCTTTATCTTCGCAAGGTATATCTCCAAAGCAGCCATCAGGGCGTTGAAACGGGTAGCGTCCCAAATCATGTATCGAAAGGAGCATTTCATATATGGTATGGCCTCTCCAAGAATTATGACTTCTGCACGGAGCACACGATTACCAGCGTCTGCTCGTTCTTGAAATCGGGTTGTTAGTTTATCAAGTTCCGAGCACTTCTGCCTATGTGAAATGTCACTTCTAATTATCTGGAAAGATGATTCCAGAAAGTTGTCATACGACTCGCTAGCATGTGCAAATAACCTCTCCCTGATACTCTCATCTTCGATTGCCTCTGGATAGTCTTTTTTCAACTGCCACGCTAATGTATCAGGATGGATACGTAGATATTGTAGGTCGAGATCGCGATGTAACTTCAGCGTCCTTTCAAGCTGATATGGAGGTCCCTTTACGATTGCAAGCTGCTCCTTGAGCCATGTGATGGTCTTAGCGTCGGGCGGCATGCAACCAAGAATGTATTGAATACAGCGTAGGGCCTGCCCATTGACGCTAAGTGAAATCTGAAATTGAAAGTATGTATCGTCTCCGATATGCCTAGCCATCCGTCGTATCCCAAGGCAATGTTCAAAAGCAGACCGATACTGCCCGTCGGCACACAGGATCCGTGCACGAATATCCATCAACAAACTGAGTCTTTGAAGACTTGACATAATTGCATGATATGCCCCATTTCCTCGCGAGTATAGCGTCCCCCAATCACAGTGATGCAATTTGGTAGCAGACTGGATAAGTTCGATTGTCGCTTTGGTGTATAGTGAATTCATGTAGTTCCTGATTCGTTCATTAGGATCAGCGCCACGCATGACATTTTCTAGCAGTAAAAATGTCGGTAAATTAGGTTCCGGACAGCGGAGCATTGCCTGATAATACAGCAAGGCAGCATTGTTTGGGTCAGGTGGGAGCGATGCAGCCTTCGTGCCCACTGTGAACAGAACAAAGTTCATGCAAACAATCAAGACTACGTGCGTACTATTACATTTAATGTTGCTCATAGTTTAACTCCCTTCGGTTACTAATCATATTGCTTTGGGTGAGTGCGTAACGCTTTGCAACAAGACACCGCTAGTATAATTTACCTACTCCGATGTTAACAACCTCCATCGGCAATTTTAGTGTAAAATTATTTATAACATCATGAAATAACAATCACAAGCTCTTATTCTAATCTTATAACAATTAACAAGATGGAGGATGGTTATCAAGCAATATACGTTCGCTGCAGCTAAGTGATTCCTGAATGGTACGGACAATTAGGATCAACGCCAAAAGATGGGCACGTACAATTATTTTGTTTCTTAAAATCTTCCACTGCAGGCCAATCCCAATTTATAAGTAACCTTTTCCAGGCACCTTCGGCCCATGAAATCGGGGAACCTATCAATGGACTCTGAGAGTCGGGATCGTGCATATACTTGTCAAGCTCACTCACTCCCACTATTCGTCTTTGCATGTAAGTATTAGCTACAATTCTAGCTCCATTAAATGCAACTGTCCATGGCCACACATCATTGTCTATGCCTCCCATATAGCCGCCAGCAGGAAGCCAGTGGCCACCTTTTTTTCTGTCATCATGCGCAAGAACTCCACCGACTTCCATCCAGTATGGCGTACCCATAATAAAGGTTGACTTTCCTTCCGGAATATCTTTCTCGTCGAGCACTCCATCAGCATTCAAGTCACAACAGTCTACCATTTCAATATACGAGTGCCATGTGCACATCAAGCTATTAACCGTCGCATAGAAGTGCACGTCTGAGAAAATTTTCGTTAGTGCTGCCGCTCTAAGTGCCGCATCTGTCATTGAGTTGAGTGCTATAATATCGATAAGTATACTTCCACCTGGAATTACATTACCAGGAGCAAGAGCACCAGGAGCTACGAGTATTTTTCCAGTGGCTTGTGGAATAGTTCCGGTAGGATCAAGGCAATTCAGCGGATTGTTCTGACAGTACCTATACAAGTTCATCCCGTCGCCGTATCCAATTGGATCGGCCTGCAGGAACCGGCCGATGAATGGATTGTAGTACCGTGCGCGATTGTAGTACAGGCCTATTTCTATATCGAATCTTCGGCCGGCGAACATGTAGGGGTTGGGGTGGTTGATGTCTTCTACGGCGGGTTGGCCGAAGACGGAGTATTCGTAGGTCTGGACGGTATCGCCAGACGAGTCGCTCAGGGCGACGACAGAACCGAGGGCGTCGTAGTGATAGTAATAGGTCTCGCTTTCGGCCTGCTCTATCATGCAGACCGGCTGGTCGATTCCCGGGCCGTAGATGTATTTGCGCAGCAGGTTGTTATTGCCATCGTATTCGGCGATAACGTGAGGGCCGTCATATAAGTACCGCGTGCTGTAGCCGTCGACCTTCTTTTCACTGCGCCGGCCGTAAACATCGTGTTTGTAGCTAATCTCCTGCCATTCCGAAGGATCCTGCTGAGGCGAAGCCCCCGACCACTGCTTGGCTGTAAACTGCAGAAAATCCGGTTGAGAGCCGCAGGCTCCAGAGGAAATTGTTTTTTTGGGCATTGGCGCAGCGTCTTTTTAAGGGTAAAATCAATCGACTGATGAATGGCGATTGCCGATTGACAATTGTTAAATCGAAAATCGGAAATCGAAAATCGAAAATGTAAAAGGAGACATCTCATGCAAAAGAAAAACTCGAACCTTTCACGTCGTGCGTTTTTGAAACGTACGGCAGCTTTGGCGGCGGTGCCGTGCATCGTTCCGGCCACGGTATTCGCTCGAAACGGGGCCGTGCCGCCCAGCGAGCGGATTATTCTCGGCGGCCTCGGTGTCGGCAGGCGCGGCTCGCACGATCTGCGATGGATGTTGCCGGAGTCGGATGTTCAATTCGTTGCTACGTGCGACGCCCAGAAGTCGCGCGCCGAGTCCGTCAAGCAGATTGTGGACACCCGCTACGGCAACAAGGACTGCGTGATATACCACGATATGCGCGAGTTTCTGGCCGAGCGCACGGATATTGACGCCCTGCTGGTCACGACCGGCGACCGGTGGCATGCGCTTGCTTCCATTATGGCGATGCGGGCGGGCAAGGACGTATACTCCGAAAAACCTTCGTGCATGACTATCGCGGAAGGCCAGGGGGTGGTGAATACCGCCAAACGTTATCGCCGCATTTATCAAGCCGGCACGCAGCGGCTCAGCGAGGGCAATTTTACGTTCTGCAACGAAATGCTCCGCACCGGCCGGCTCGGCGAGGTCCACACCGTGCGCGCCCACATCGCCCCGTGGGACGCGGCGGAAATGCGGCACGACTGGCTGGACGCCGAACCTTTGCCGCCGAAGAGCGAGGTGGACTGGGACGCATGGCTCGGCCCGTGTCCATGGCGGCCCTACAACTCGGCCTACACCCGCGGCGGATGGCGCGGCTTCTACGATTTCCACACGAGCTGCATCGGTGAATGGGGCGCTCATACTTTCGCACAGTGCCAGGTCGGAATGGGCGCCGCCGATACATCGGCCGTCGAGTACGGCTATGTGAAAAACGAGTCGGGCGACAAAATGGTCACTAAGTTCGCCAACGGCATAAAGATGGTCCTTGAGCGTGACATGGACAACGAATACTTCCATGGCTCCTGCGGCGTCCGCTATGAAGGAACGGAAGGCTGGGTTGCGGCGGGGGACGGCTATTCCAAGCCGGATGTTTCCAACCCGGCCATGCTGGATGACTTCAGGAAGCTCGTCTATGACTACCAGGCCCGCACACAGCGGCCGATGAGCCACGTGCGTGATTTTCTCGACTGCGTAAAGTCGCGCCGGCAAACGGTGGCCAATCCGGTGGTTATGCATCGCACGATGACTACGGTACATGCGGCTAATATCTGTATGTGGCTCAAGCGCGACCTGCGCTTCGACCCTGTGAAAGAAGAATTTATTAACGATCCGCAGGCCAACCGGTTCCGCAGCCGTGCGATGCGTGAACCGTGGATTATCTGAGGAAAGCCTATACCGCAGGGTGTGCACTCCGTAAGGAGTCCATAGGAGCGCACACCGCAACATGATTGGTGGGCATTGCCCACCCTAAGAAAGGAAACCGAGCAATGTTAAAATCAAGAATACACATTATCCTGGTTATCACATTACTGCTTGCCGGCGCGGTCCGGCTGTCCGCACAGACGGTCCCGCCGAAAGCCGACGAGGGCAAACTTATTGCCGTGATAAAGTCGGCCGACGCAACTCATAAAGAAAAAGTCGACGCCTGCCGCGGACTGGCGCTGATAGCCACCGACAAATCCATAGCGCCGTTAGCTGCGCTGCTAAGCGACAAGAAACTCTCGCACATGGCCCGCTACGCGCTCGAGCCGATCAAAGACCCGGCCGTGGACGAAACCTTCCGTGACGCCCTCGGCAAACTCAAGGGAATGCCGCTCGTCGGCGTCATAGGCAGCATCGGAGTCCGCCGGGATGCCAGAGCGGTCAAGCCGCTGGCAAATATCCTGATGCAGCACGATGCCGGCCCGGAAGTGACTGACGCTGCAGTTAGAGCGTTGGGCAGTATCGGTAATATGGCCGCAGCAGAGATATTGCAGACGGCCCTTGAGCACGCTCCCAGTGGCAATCGGCTTGCAATTGCCGAAGGCTTGTTCCGCTGTGCCGAGGCGCTCGCCGCCGACGGGCATCGCGACGTGGCAATTGAGATTTACGACCAATTACGAGAGTTGGATACGCCACACCAGGTCCGCGGCGGTGCCTTACGTGGCGCGATTCTGTCTCGCGGCAGTGAGGGTATTGCGCTGATTCGTGAGTATCTGCGCAGCGACGATTACATTATGTTCTCCGCCGCTTGCCAGACCGCTCTGGAATTACCGGATGGCAACGTGACCCGGGCGCTGACCGCGAGTTTGAAGCAACAGCCTACTGACAATAAAATTCTGGTTATCTGGACACTTGGCAAGCGAGGCGATCCGGCTGCGATTCCGGCACTATCGGCCGCGGCTAATGACGGTGAAAAATCCGTTCGCATCGCAGCCATCAAGGCCATGCCTCAGATCGGCCATGCCTCAGCCGTTCCCGTGCTTGCGGACTTGCTGGGTGCTACCGACAGTGAGATTTCGCAAGCGGCCCAGGAGGCCCTGGCGGCCATACCTGGCGAGAAGGCCGACGCCGCCGTGATGGCGATGCTCGATAGCAGCGAGACCGCCCCGCGTCTGGTGGCTCTCGAATTGATCGGACGCCGGCGTATGACCGGCAGCGTACCTGCGCTTCTGAAAGCCGCCGCCGGCCCCGATGCGAAAGTTCGCCCGGCCGCACTGAAAAGAGTGGGTGAGCTGGGCAGGCCCACCGAATTCTCGCCGCTGCTCGATCTGCTCATGCAGTTCCAAGCCCGGCAGGACCTCGGTGCCGCCGAGCAGGCCCTAAACGCTGTCTGTAACAAAGCAGACAATCCGGCGTCGTATTCATCGAGACTCACAGACCGGCTATCCAAGGCCTCGCCCGCTCAAAAGGGCGCCCTGCTGCGGGTGCTCGGTGTCATTGGAGGAACGAACGCCTTGGATGCCGTACGCGAGGCGGCAAAAGATTCCAACGCTCAGGTCCGTGACGCCGCTATCCGCGTGTTATGTTCGTGGAGAACCGCAGATGCCGCCGGCGACCTGCTCGAGCTGGCCAGGAATTCGACGAATCGTTCCCATAAGACCGCGGCTTTACGAGGCTATATCAGCCTGGTTCGAGATGACAGGCTTCCAATTAAGGAGAAGCTTGCGATGTGCAGGCAGGCGTCCTCGCTGATACAGCGAGTTGAGGAAAAGAAGCTTCTGCTCGGAGTATTGTCCACGGTCCCGTCCGCCGATGCGCTGTCGATGGCAATGGCGCATCTGGACGACCCGGCGACCAGACTCGAAGCGAGTTTTGCCGCCGTGTCGATAAGCGAGAAAATCGTAGGGCAAAAACGAGGTGACGTTGCCGATGCCATGCAGAAGGTCCTAAAGGCCACGAAAAACAGAAATGTCAGAAACCGTGCAAGGAAGATCTTAGACAACGCGAAGCGATAAGCAGAATAATACCAATTGTAATTAAGATCAGCAGGGAGTTTTAGTGTGAATTCATCTCGTGCACTTTTTGCACGTTGTTCATCACTTCCTGTGTTGGTCTGCCGTTGGTGGAGATTGTAGGGGTCAGTATGAAAATGGTCTCGACCGCCCGGTTTTCGGTATCTTCGCTGGAGAACAGAAAACCGAGCAGCGGTATGTCTTTCAGAATCGGGACACCTCGTACTACGGCGAATTTCTCGTTCTTTCTCATTCCGCCGATTACCAGGCTTTCGCCCTGACGGATGCGGTTTTCTTTATTCTGGATCTCTTTTTTGGTGATAATCGGCACCTGCTTAACGCCTTCAGGAGTGTTCTTCGAGCCGAGTATTATATCAGTTTCAAGGCCGATGTAGCCGTCACCGAATACGTGAGCCGTAATTTTAAGCGAGTCTATCACGTCTTCGTATTCGGTCCTTGTCTCTAAATAATCCGATCTGGTTGAGCGCATAGTTGTCCTGTCCAGCGGCACCTGTTGTTGTGATAAGACTGTTGCCGTCCCGCCGTTGACCACTTCGAGCGTCGGATTCATCAGAATTTTCAGATAGCCCCTCGATTCGAGCAGATCGATTAAAAGCGTGAAGCCATGACCGGCTTTGGCAGTGTTTATGTAGCCTATGTTGAGGCCCATTCGAGATCGCGCTACCTCTCTGAGCGAGGCGCCCGGAAACGCGGGAAGATATTCGTCTTCCTGTACTAACTGCCGCACATCCGCCCCGAAGGCTGTCCCGGCGGGATTCATCACGATCCTCTCACCGAACAGGTTCTCGATTGCCAGAGTAGTTTCCCGGTCAAACGTCATATCAGCGTACACCTCTGACACCAAACATTCGATTTTGACCTGAATCGGGGCGACATCCACATTCTCCAGGGTTTGAAGCACCGCTTCGACGTCCTCCTTTAGCGGGCATCTGACGATCAACTGATTCGTCGATGGATTGCTGCTGACCGTATAATCCGATATTTGAGTCGATTTACCTTTCTGGTTGAAAAGTTTCGTTGCATATTGCTCGTGGATAATCTTTTTCAGGTCATCGGAAGTGTGATTCCGGCAAAAATAAAAAAGCTTCCATTCATCTACACCGCCGACCTTCTGCTTGAGGATCTTTGGGGGAGTTGTGTAAAATTCCGGCACGGCGGCATTCGGATCGGGAGTCGTATCGATCTTCAGATCTTTGAGAGTGTCCTCGGCCTCATGTTCGGTATCTGTCTGAGCAAAGATACTCCCTCCTCCTCCATAATAAACCATAACAACTCCAGCCATAGCCACGATTAGCCATCGACTGCGGCTAATTTTTTGCCTGATATTGCACATAATCCTGGATTAATCGTCGTTATTCCGCCCCCAACAAAACCACATCATCCCAGCCAACCTTGTTTATGGCATATCCATAGGCGCGGTAGATATTTTTATATATAAATAATACTATATTGTCAAGCCAAAGAGGAATAAAGATTCCTTCCTATTTGGCGTTCCTTCGCAACGAAATAGAGCTTCCGCTTCAAAACATCTTTTCGATTACCCTCTTGATGCCCTTGTATGTACGAATAAGAGCTTTTTCATGTTAAAAAGCCGAATATATAAATAAGGTCGCCTTCCGGTACCTTTTATATTATATGTGAATATCAGACTCCAACAAAAAGTGCATGTCAAGATAAAAAGTCCAATAATATAGCATTTTTTTATATTATTATACGACTTGGCACAAAATTCAGGTTATGTTTCACCTGTCATGAAACCAGCAAATCATTTGATGCTTATATTCGTGGCCAATCGAATGGCTCCTAATAGAAAGGACATCGATTTAGTATCTAAGCATCACGTTTGCGCCGAAGGTATCTGTGTCCGAAGTGTGTTGGTATTCAAGATTGCAATAGCAATTTTTGATAAGTTTTACTTGAGCACCGATGTAACCGCCGTAAATCGGGCCTTCATTAATATCCCAATTGTATTTTAGTAGTCCTTCATCTTCTCTATTCAAGGTAAGATCAAAATCGCCGTTGATGAAAGCGACGAACGGCCCGCCGTAAATCGTCAATCGTTCCGACCACATTTTGACAGCGCCTACCGCAATCTGCATTTCCATAAGATCGATCTGAGCGAAGTCATTCAGCGACAGATTCGGTATATCTACTACACCGTCATATTTAGCCCAGTTAGCCTGGACTAATGCACCCAGCTTTAGGTCGAAGCCCTCGTAAAACGTGGCTTTTATACCACCGCCCATAGTGAAGTCGGTGCTGCCGTCGAAACTTTCATTTGCATCAAATATCGCATCACCGAATTCAGAGCCTACCATGCCCAGACGAACAAATACCTCGGAATTTTCAGACAGGCCGTATCCCGCGCTGCCGTACATCTTATTCGTTTCGAAGTCTGAAATTGTTATACTCTCCACTTCTCTTGAGGCTACAGTCTCGCCGCTTTGATATTGTACTCCTTTACCTTCAATCAGCTCGATAGATGTATCGCTGTAGGAGTATTCAATCCCTACCCGGAACATGCCTTTTTTCAGCCCCGCGGTCGGAGGTCCCATCAGATCCAGAGCAAAAGCATTTGGTCCGCCCAAACCGACCACCAATAGCACAAGACTTAAAACCAGAGTCTTTCTGATATTTTTAGTTTTTGCCGGAATTATTCCACTTTTCATCATCAATCTCCACTCTTCATATTCTTTTAGCGCAACGGACCTGCTCGGTCGTCCATTGTGAGTTTCCTCCCTGTCTTGGTGCCTCAGTTCCTTCAAATACAATTGTAGCAATTGTGGATGCCCGAATCAAGGAAAAAAGGTCAAAATCGTCTAAATCCGCGCTAATTTTATCTACTAATATAACTCACCGCGCCTCAGGATTTTAAGTCCATTTATTCGAAGAGATATATAGGGTAAATAATCAAGCTTTTCATGCAGAATTTCCGACAGGATAACAGGATCGAAACGGCGTAGTCTTCAACCAAATGTGCGTGTAGTTGAAAACAACAATCGGAATTTTATAAATTTTGTTTATTCCCTGTCCAGCCGGAACTTACATCAAATATGCCGCCTACATTTTGTAGATTTTGCATCGAACGCGCAGGTAGCTCCAATTATGGTGAGCTTTTTTTTTACATCCCGGCAAAAAGACGATTATAAAGGGAAAACTACGGAAACAGTGTTTGTCATTCCTGCGAAGTACGAGTTTAGCCGGCTTCAGGCATTTGCAACCATCCCCAAGCTGCGCTTGAGGCTGCCGCCCCTTTTCCATTAATTCTTTCGGGTGGCAACCTCATCTCAATTGTCGTTTATTGGGATGGGGATGGCCTGTCCCCGGCTAAACACGTACCCTGTGAGATGACGGTTTTACCTGTCCGGCAGGGTAAAGTCCGCGAGAAATACTGTAAGAAACAGGAGGGCCGGACAGACCTTAACAAAATGAATTTCGTTTTTTTTGATTATTCTTATACAGCGGCGTAGATTTGTGGCCGAAAAACACTAAAGCGAGGCTTCTTCGATGTTTTGTCGATAGAAACGGCCTTGAAAAATACGACAACTGTACTCGTTTATTAGTGAGTTTGAGGCGCATATATAGGTTGTAACAGGTGTGTTTTCGTACAGGATTCTAATATAGTAAGATTTTATTATTATGAAAGAAAGACTGAATAAAGCAAGAATGACAAGCCGAATCAGGTCTTGTGTTTTATTTTTAATACTCGTTATCGGAACTTTTTCGCCGAACTTGTCAAAAGCATCTGTTATCATAAGTGGAGACGTCTCTCCAGATTACCCTGACACCGATCCCTGGTTTATACACTTAGACGCAGACCCTAATAATGATTTGATAGTCGGCAATACCGCAGACGGCAGCATAGAAATTAACGGCGGAAACTGGGTTGAAAATGTCGATGGTTATATCGGAAAAAACCCGAATGTCTCGGGAACAGTAACCGTTACCGGGGAAGGTGTGCTTTTCGGTTCGCGGTGGTTTAATAATGAATATCTCTATGTCGGCTACTCGGGCACAGGGGTGTTGGATATCTCGGCAGGCGGTCACGTCAGAAGCACAGACGGCATAATCGGAACGATGCCGGGCTCCAGCGGAACTGTTACCGTTACGGGGCAAGGTTCGCTGGCCGCATCGCTCTTCGAGTCAGATAACATCTATGTCGGCTACGAGGGCGAGGGAGAGTTGTCGGTCTCCGACGGCGGCAACGTTGTTACAAGCTTGTCGAGCTTCATCGGATATCAGCCGGGCTCAGTTGGTAACGTAACCGTTACCGGGGCAGATTCGCTCTGGCAGACTACCGGAGGTCTTTATGTCGGCGGCGGCGCCGATGGCCCCGGCGGAACGGGCTTGCTAAACATCGGCGCCGGCGGCACTGTAGAAGCAGGCTCCGTTCAGATCTGGCCGACCGGAACTCTCAGCGGCGAGGGCAGATTAGTATCGGGCTCGGTATCGAACTCCGGTACGATCAAACCGGGCAGCTCCATAGGGACAATGACTATCGAAGGTAACCTGACAATGCAGCCCGGCAGCATCTATGAAGTGGAGATAGATAACAGCGGCAACAGTGACCTGCTGTCGATTACCGGCAATCTGGATATCAACGGAGGTACGGTTCAAGCCGCCTCTGCCGAGACTATTACCGGTACGAAGCAATATACGATTATCAATGCAGGCAATATCACCGGAACTTTTGACGCCGAAGACACGGCATTGGTCGACAGCACTATCCTGTTATCCGATGATGTATCTTTCGACTACGGGATCGATTCGATTCTGCTGCAAATCCGGGTAAGGCCGTTTGACGATCCGAGTTTCATACAGACCGACAATCAACTGGCGGTAGCCCGGGTGTTTCAGCAGATGGCCGCCGATGGCGATAACTCGATAACCACGGCGCTGCAGAATCTCGACAGCACCAGTCAGGTTCGCAATGCTTACGACCAGCTATGCGGGCAAACAAGACTGCATCTTGCACCTGTTACCGCTGTCGATACCGGTAAATTCATGAGCACAGTAGCCGACAGATTGGATTATGCAATTCAGGGTCTGTCTTATTACGAGTCCTACGATGGACCGTTGCTGGCAATGGCTTCGCCGGACAAATCCGACGCCTATTCGAGAATGTACTACACCACGCCGTATTTTTCCACGCCCGGCCGTACACGCGGTCTCGGTTACGATAATTACGAGGAGTGGGTATTCTGGGGCAAGGGATATGGAGTATTCGGCAAAAGAAAAACCGTAAGCGAAGTGCCCGGATATAAGTACAACGTTTACGGCACAACTTTCGGCCTGGACTCCCAGGTCAGCGACAACTTCCTCATGGGTCTGACCGCAGGCTATTCGATGAGCTTCATAGACTCATGCGTAGAAGGTGACGAGAGTAATATCAAAAACGCGAATGTCGGAATCTACGGCAGCCAGTACTTTGATTACCTCCATATCGATTCGGTCTTCACGTACAGCTTCCTTAAATACGAGACGGAACGAAAAATATCCATCGTGAACGAAAAAATCAAAGGCGACGCCGACGGCCGGGCAATCAACGGGTACGTGGAAGCCCGTTACGACTGGGGCAATATTAATAATTGGGTATTCCAGCCCCTTGCAGGATTCCAGTTCTCGCTTGTCTCTCTGGACGGCTATACCGAGAGCGGCGGAGCCGCCAGCCTCGAGTTCGACGACCAGAGCTACAACTCTTACAAAAGCTCGCTCGGCCTGAAACTGAACCAAGAGCTGTTCGGCAAAGACAGGTCCTACCGCGAGAGTATTCAGCTTCGCGGCCGCTGGATGCACGAGTTCGGCGATAACAGTTCGAGCCTCGACGCACACTTCGTAAGCGATCCCGGCCTTGTTTTCGAAATCGGCGACGAGCCCATCGCCAGAGACAGCGCCCTTCTCGGCATAACCTACAATTCCGATATTGACAGTTATACACGCTTTTCGCTGGGCTACGATGCTCTGCTGAACAGCGACGGTAACTCGCATATGATAAGCGCGATGCTCGTCTACAGATGGTAAGCGTTAATCGAATCAGAAAAAGCCGTTAACAACCGTCTATTTGCCATAACGCAAATGTGTTATCCTAATCTTTTCCGGCGGGGATTTGCTATATCTCCAATTGGCGATTCTTTACCGGAAAATATGATTCGCGCCCGGCGGGATTTGTGCCGGCCTGCTGCTCAGCCGTAAGAAAAACAAAAATTATTAAAATTTACTGTCCGGTCTTGTATACTAATAGTAGAAGCATAACAGTATAGCCCGGCCGGCTTAGAGGGCGGTCAACCGTTATTTCAACCAAAGGAAGATAACATGACTGAGCGCAAATCGTCAGGATTCACGCTGATAGAGCTGCTCGTGGTCATCGCAATTATCGCCGTGCTGATGGCGATATTGATGCCGGCGTTGAATCGAGTCAGGGAACAGGGCAAGCGTGCCAGTTGTTTGAGCAATGTCAAGCAGTTGACTCTTGCATGGATTTTGTACGCCTATGAGAACGACGACAGGATCGTCAACGCGAGCACCTTCTTCTCGCGGCCGGGTGAGCCGGCATGGATTGGCTCGCAGTGGCAGTTCGAAGGGACCGAGCAGCAGCGCCGCGAGCACCTCAAAGACGGAATACTCTATCCCTACTGCAAGGACGTCGATATTTACAGATGCCCCACCGGGATTCGCGGAGAGGTGCTGACATACGCAATCGTCGATGCGATGAACGGCGCTACGAGCATACCGGGAACCGGGGACCTGATGATAAAAAGGCTCAACCAGATACGCCGGCCCGGCGAGCGATTCGTGTTCATCGACGAAGGCAGAATATCGCCGGATAGCTGGACTGTATTCTACGACCAGGAGAGCTGGTGGGACCAGCCCACGGTTCGGCACGGCGACGGCACGAATTTCTCGTTCGCCGACGGGCACAGCAACTACTGGAAGTGGAAGGACCCGCGCACCGTCAGACTCGCGAAAATGGAGAGTCCCCAGGCATCCGACAGCGCCCAGCCGGGAAACCGCGACCTGCACGCCGTCCAGAGAGCCGCCTGGGGCCAGCTCGGTTACACCCCCTCCGAATAACCCGCCCGAACCGCGGAAAAAAATACAAGTGTCAGACAACACAAATTACATTTAGCTTTAACCCGCATTTCTCACAGATAGAGATTCCGGGTCGATTTTATCCGAAAAAGCACTCTTGAGAACTGCCCGCAACCGCTTCAGGCTCCGGAACCACATAAGAAAAGCTCAAATTGCCCACCT
>Ga0180433_10000690_pt1 | contig 57325 bp, 44 predicted proteins | sample SS_ome_8_FD_132980 | JGI IMG/M metagenome (GOLD analysis project Ga0180433, IMG submission 132980) | Hypersaline lake sediment archaeal communities from the Salton Sea, California, USA - SS_1_D_1 metaG | ecosystem: Environmental > Aquatic > Non-marine Saline and Alkaline > Hypersaline >... | reverse complement strand
CGGAATGGTTTATCCGACCGTATCGGTATCAGCTAGATGATGACCGTTGTGAGCAACTTGCGTTGGCTGTGAAGATGTATTCCATTCCTGGTATCGACCTAATACAGGGGGACATCACTGATGAAGGTTTAGCTCATCTCGCTGATCTTACCGAGTTGAAATTGCTTAATCTGCGGGAATGCAAAGGGATTACTGATTCGGGCTTGGCAAATCTGCAAAGGATGGGGAACCTCGAGGCTCTGAGCCTGTACAACTGCGAACAGATTACGGACGCTGGACTTTCTCATTTGAGAGGTCTGACCAGCATGAGGCACCTGAATCTTCGCCGGTGCAAGCAGATTACAGATGAAGGGCTGGCTCATCTACGTTCGATGACGAAGATGGAACATCTCGTTCTTGAAGAGTGCAAACTGATCACGGGCGAAGGACTAGCACATCTGGCAGGAATGAAGAATTTGAAATCCCTTGACCTGCATCATTGCTATAGGATTACAAATGGCGGTCTCGCACATCTTAGCCGTATGACGAAGATGAGACGGCTCATCCTGGCAGGGTGTTATTGGATCAGCGATGAAGGGTTGGTTCATCTTTCAAATATGGTCGAAATGCAAAAACTTGGCCTTTCAGGCCGTCGCGTGACAGGGTCAGGCTTGAAGCATCTGATGAGAATGAAGAACTTGGTCAGGATCAGCAGTAAGGCGGTTACAGGCGACGAACTCGCTCTTCTCAAGAATTTCTCCCGTCTGAGAGTTCTCGAATTAGGGAACACAGAGGTGGCCGACGCGCGAATACTATCTCATCTACCACCGCTTGTTAGACTTGAAGAACTTGGGATATTCTGGCCGAAGGTCAATGGGGACGGCTTTAGGTACTTGAACGTGCTGCCTCGACTGAGAGAGCTGCGGCTTATGTATTGCGAGAAGTTGAACGACGAAGCTCTTGTTCAGATCTCGGATCTTTCGGAGCTAGAGGTACTTGATCTCTCAATCTGCAAGAGCATCACAGATATTACTCCCCTGACCAAGCTTAAGAAGCTGACGCTGCTTAGCTTGAGAGAGTGCACGGGAATCACGGACCTTACACCACTTGCCTCGCTTCCGAAGCTTATGTCCGTGAATCTCGAAGGTTGTAGTGGAGTCACGGATGTATCTCCGTTGCATTCCTTTCTGATTCGGGGAGGATCTGTTTATGCAGGCAACAATGAGCGCCTCGCAAGTCTATTAAATGAACTGCAAGCTGACCTGCGAAAGGAATCGGTACCGCTTGCGCCCGAAAAGCCAGTGATAGACCTTTGTCACATTGGCGGTCGTTTCATAGATGCGGATGGAAATGACATCCCGCAAAAGGAGAAGATTGCTGTGGTCATTGAGACTAACATGTCCATGGCGCACAAACACTACTCATCGCGTGAGGATGGGACTTTCTCATTATGGACGCCTGAGGGAAATGTGTGGCTCTGTGTTTTGGCAGAAGGATATGCTCCGGCTGTCTTCGGGCCGATTCGCATTGGAGCTGGGGAAGACCTATCTGACTTGACCGTACAGCTCAACCGCGGTCTTGACGCGGTTATGCAGTTCACATCTCACACCGGGGAGAAACCGGCCGCGGGTGCGGTGGATGTGGTTGCTATGATAAAGGCGGATGGATCCTACAACATCATGCTGCCAGCATTTCGCATCGGCCGGTTCGAAATCGACCTTGATGGTCGCGTGACTACACCGAATTCTCCGAACTTGGTTTTGTCCCTCGACGTGCGCGCCAACGGCTTTGAACATGCGAGAATGAAGGGGATTACGCTTAGTCCGAGCGAAGCCACCGAAATTATGCTTGAGCGTGGCTTCTCGTGTGAGTTCCGAATTGTCGATGTTGAAAAAAGTGAGCCTGTCAAGGGGGCAACAGTGCGAATCCTGGGATACATGCCTTGGGGCAAGCCGGATGAGCCGGGTGTATCGGGACAGACTACCGGACCTGGAATCCCCTGGGCCACATCTGACAACGAAGGTCGTGTGAAACTGAACACCCTTCGTGATCCATCGCAATGGCTTTACTGGTTCTATATTGAAGCAGAAGGACTGGAGCGAAAGATCGTAGGACCGATAAGAGCGGCCGAGGAAATCCCCGATGTGGAGCTTGGGTCGCCAATCGAAGTCAGCGGTGAAGTGCGTGTTCCAGTCGAACTTCTGGACAAAGCCGAGGGCAGCTACTCCCAACAGTTTGATATTCGTTATGGGGAAAAGAACGCCTCTATGGGTATAGGGGACGGTGTCGAACTGAGACGAGAAGGCAACCGTGCATTCTTTCAAATCAAGAATCTGCACAGAGGCATTCTAGAGCTTAGAGTGGAATTTGCTGGAGCAATACCTGCCATCATACATGAGATTGACCTTCTCGAATCAATCCACGACCTCATCATTACGCCGGAAGGGATAACAGAGTCGGGTGCAGCGTCCCATCGTGGATAGAACGAAAACACAGCGTTGGACACAGAATCTTCCATTTTGGCGGATGACTCCTCTCGTCCCTGACCGACTATCAATGTGGGAAAAACGATCTCGCGTCTATCTTCGACGAAAACCATAGCACTCCTGACGAAGTTCTTTCGGTTTGTGCGGACTTCCCCCGCCGACCGTTTTCAGGTAGACTATCGCTTTCCGGGATGTTTTCCGGTAGGGTTTTCGAGTATCTACAATGATTTGAGAAGTCACCAGGAGGAAGTATCCACATGCAGGTTACGTCTGAATCGACGATCAAAGGGTTGAAGAAGCTTTCAGAGTGGCAGAAGCTCTTTGCCAAGCCCGAAGGAGAATTGTACGACAAGTTGGTCGAAATCTACGGCAATGATGCCGAGTTCATAGCACAGCGAACAAGTGTGTGGCAGGATGCTCTGAACAATGCTGCCGAGTTCTACGGTGCCGACGATGAAGTGTTTTTGTCCCGCGCAGGTGGACGCATCAATTTGCTTGGGATGCATGTCGATCATCGTGGGGGGCATGTAAATCCAATTTCCATCGGTGATGTGATCTATGTCGTCAAGCCTCGCAGCGATGATGTTGTGGTAATGCGCAATAGTGATGAGAAGTTCCCGGAGCGACAATTCTCAATCCGCGATCTTCTTCCAAACGAGAAAGTGACGGACTGGGATGTGTGGACCATGGCGGAATTCCGCAAACGCCAGGAGGAAGGAACGGCAGCCGACTGGTCGAATTATGTTCGCGCTCCGATCGTGTATCTGCAATTCCTTCTCACAGATGAAGGCGGCAATTTCAAGCCGGCACTCCGAGGTATGGAGGTCTTCGTGCACGGTGCTCTCCCAATCGCGGCGGGTCTGAGTTCTTCGTCGGCTATTGTTGTAGGCATGGCTGACGCGATTCTCAATGTAAATGGTGTTGAGGTGACGCAGAGTGAGTACATAGATCTTTGTGCTATCGGCGAGTGGTATGTTGGCACGCGTGGCGGCGGCGGCGATCACGCGGCGATCAAGTATTGCCAGAGCAACCACATTGGTCATCTCGGTTCGCATCCGCTGACTGTGGATGTCGCTCCTTTCCCGGATACACATGCAGTGATTCTCTGTAACAGCCACGTGACGGCGAACAAAACTGCTGGTGCACACAATTTTTATAATTCGCGTGTAGCGTGTTATGAGATCGGCATGATGCTCTTCAAGAAGCGATGTCCTGAGTTCGGCTCAAAAATCACACATTGGCGCGATATGCAGCCGCAGTTGATTGGTGCGGACGATGCGACAGTTCTTGAAGCGTTGAAGTGCTTGCCCGATCCGATCAGTCGCGAAGATATTCTTGCTGAGTTACCCGAGGAGCGTGAGCGTCTGGACAAGATTTTCGCGTCGCACGACGAACCGGAGAACGGCTACGAAGTAAGGCGCGTGTGTCTCTACGGTGTTTCAGAATGTCTGCGTAGTTCGATGGTTCCTGAACGGCTGGAGGCTGGGGATATTGACGGATTCGGTGAGATCATCAGTGTTGCGCATGATGGCGACCGTGTGTCAGTTATGAATGGCGGCGACCGCGTTCGGATAGAGAACCATCTGAGCGATGACGACTATGATCAGCTTATAGCGAATCTGAGAAGTGGCGATGAGGAAAAAGCCAGGGACGCTGCTCTGTGGCTCCAACCGGGTGGATACAACGCGAGTGTCGATGAGATTGATGAGCTTGTGGACCTTGCGTTGCAGGTTGAGGGCGTAGCAGGTGCCGGCCTGACAGGAGCAGGGCTTGGCGGTTGCATGATTGTGTTGGTTGAGAAGGCTCACGCACAGAAGGCCGTTGACTTACTGACGGAGAATTACTACAAGGCGCGTGGTCTGGAGCCTGCGGCTCGTATCTGCATTCCAACTGGCGGTGCCAACGTGCTTGATCTTGGCGCGTAAATGATCGTGAGACAATAGGAGAGAGCTTTTGGACTGGAAGAAGATTTTCTCGCCCATTGAAAGGCTGAAGTCTGGCCTGAAAAAGACTCGTGACACACTTACCGGTGGTATCAAGTCGATCCTCACGATGCACAGGAAGATCGATGATGAGTTGATCGATGAGCTTGAAGAAGCATTGGTTCTGGCTGACATTGGCGTTGAGACTGCCAACCATATCATCACCGATCTAAGACAGGCCCACCGTGACGGTAGGCTTGAGGAAGCATCGGAGGTGCTCGATTTTCTCAAGCGCGATTTGAAGGAGCAGCTAACTGAGAAGCCCAATGTACTGCAATTGGCCGACCAACCGCCGACGATCATTCTTATCGTTGGTGTCAACGGCACTGGCAAGACGACCTCGATTGCGAAACTCGCCGGTTACCTGATCAATGACGGCAAGAAGGTCCTGCTGGCAGCGTGCGATACTTTCCGCGCCGCCGCCGATGAACAGCTAGATGTCTGGAGCAAGCGGCTGAGTGTTGATATTGTCAAGGGACACACTGGGGCAGATCCGGCGGCTGTTGTTTTCGACGCGATAGATGCTGCCATTGCGCGCAAAGCGGATGTATTGCTTGTCGACACCGCCGGTCGTTTGCACACCAAGCAAAACCTGATGGCGGAGTTGGAAAAGATCAACCGTGTCATCAAGAAGAAACTGCCGAATGCGCCACAGGAGGTGTTGTTGGTTCTTGATGCCACGACAGGCCAGAACGCGATTGCCCAGGCGCAGACGTTTGGTGAAGCGGTCGGGGTGACGGGCATTTTCCTTACCAAGCTGGACGGTACCGCCAAAGGCGGCATCGTGATTGCTATCCTCAAGCAGCTCAACATACCTGTGAAATTCGTCGGTTTTGGCGAGACGCCCGAAGACATCGAGACTTTTGATGCAGACCGCTTTGTGGAAGCGCTATTCTCCTAGTAGAGACTTCGCTGTTCCACGCACCACATCATCACGAAAAACGCGAACACATTGTGGCGTGTTCTGGGTAACGTGGTATACATTGAGCCGAAGCGTCAGAGCATGTGCAGATAGCTATTGATCTGGAGTCACAGACTATTCTTGGTCGCCAACAATGTTCAATTCTACTGGCGGCAGAGGGAAGTGACCTAGGCTTCGACGCAGGGTAACGTATTCGAGTTTCCGCTGAAAAACTTCAGTTTGAAGCTGCAATTCAGTCTCAAGAACCTGCGCCTGGGCAGCGATGACGTCGAGGTTGATGGATAGACCAACCTTGTATTGGGCCTTGGCTTGACGCAGAGCCTCTTGAGCCGCTCTTAGCTCTATCTTGAGTTGTTCGATGCGATCGGTACTTGCGATCAAGTTTGCACGGTTTACCGCTACCTCCTGTCGAATTCCTCTTTCCAGCAGGTTCTTGCTCAGTTCTGTCTGGCGCAATGCGGAGTGTGCTTCGCGGATGTCGTTCATTGTCTGACCACCGCGGAAGATGGGTTGTGAAAGACTCAGCACATTGGTCCATCGTGTAGCGATTGAACCAGGATCCTGGTGGAAGACATTTGTGGCACTTACGGAAACAGATGGGAAGAACCCGCCATATGCAACACGAATACCCTTTTCGGCCGCCTGGACTGCCTTTGCCGCGGCCTTGAGATCGTGGCGGGTTTCCTCTGCCTCTTGCATTAGTTCATCGAGTGAGCGGGTTTCTTCGGGCACATCCATTTCGTCAGCCACGGCGCCTTGCACAGGGTGATCGATGAGAAAACTCAGAAGTTGTCGAGCATTGTAGACGTTTAGCTCAGCGCTTATAAGTTGTCCACGGAAATTCGCATTTTGAGCTTCCGTCTGATACACGTCTAGTTTGCGAGCAACGCCAGCTTTCTCTCTTGCTTCTACCTCGCGAAGACTTTCCTGCTGCACCTGCAATGTTGATTCTATGATTTCGACGGCTTTCTCACTCAAAAGTACAGCGTAGAAGGCTTCTGCAATGTCCAAGAGGAGACTGCGTTCTGTAGCCCGCAGAAGCTCTTGCTGTTGTTCGATGGTGAGCTTGCTGATTTGCATTCTGTAGAAATCACTGAATCCATTGAAAATATTCCAAGAGCCATCCCAGCTTCCGCCTTCAAATATGTGAGGTGGGGTGGCTGGTGTGATCGCGGGCGTAATGCTGCGGTTTACTGTGCGATTGCCGCCCAAAGACGTTGATGGAAGGAGCGACCAATCCACACCGCGCGATACACTTCTTTGTAAAGTCGATGGAACGGTGGCGCTCGGTTGTTTTTCCTGTTCAGTTCGTGATGCACCGATTGAGATGCTAGGAAGAAAAGTGCTAGCCACCCTGTCCTTTGCTATCAGTGACAATGCATAATCCTCTCCCGACAGAGCCAGAGTCTCGTTTCTGTCAATTGCCAGAGCGTAGCATTGTTCAAGAGTGACAGGATCATTGGGCGAAGTTGGTAGTTTGACGTTGATGCGGGATTGCTTTGATCTTTCCAACTGGTTGCGATATGCCATTGTATCGCGCTTTGGAGTCGAACATCCTGCTATAATCAACGCTGTTACCAAGAGCAGAGCAAATGCTGGGTTTTGGGCGAATCTAATCATGTTGCTTGGACCTCATTCTTCCGGAGAAACGTGTTCGACAGGAACAGGTTCTGATGGCAATCTTCTTATGATCACATGCTCGAGGATTACAGGTTCGCTGGGCTTGTTTCCCCCGTTGCAGGGAACTCGGGCAATGCGTTTGACGAGCGCAAGGCCATCGCCCACAATTTCACCAAAGATCGTGTGGCGATTATTCAAATGCGGTGTGGGAACCTCAGTTATGAAGAATTGACTACCGTTGGTGTTGGGGCCGGAATTCGCCATTGCCAGGAGTCCGGGCACATTGAACTTCAGATCCGAATCAAACTCGTCCTTGAATTGGTAGCCGGGCCCGCCCCGTCCGTCACCCAAAGGGCACCCCCCCTGGATCATGAATTCCGGGATCACGCGATGGAACGTGAGTCCGTCATAGAAGGGGCGTCTCACCTTTTCTCTCGTTGTGGGATCCAGCCACTCTTTGGTGCCTTCGACGAGATCGACAAAATTGGCTACTGTCAGCGGGGATTGTTTCTCAAACAAACGGCAGACGATATTGCCGAGGCTTGTCTCAAAGATGGCGTAGAGACCAGGTGACAGACCATCAGGCAGCTCAGGATCTTCGGACTCTTCAGGGGACACTTTTTCAGAAGGAGGAACATCTGATTCATCAGCGAAAGCTGCAGCACAGATAAAGCCAACGATCAGAGTTGCGATGATTGACCAGAGAAACTGCATTGAAGTCACCTCCTATTGGATGAAGTTGTTGTTCTACTGACATTTGAGAGCGATTCTACCCTTTTGACATAGGTCTTGCAACGGCGCAGTGTTTTGCCGGATAATAGTATGTCGACTGGTGTGCCCAGCGGCTACAGAGCATTGTGAGCCTGGAAAGTCCGGCGGCGTGTTGGTTTTTGCGCCGCATATTGGCATTGGGTATTGTACACTTGATGGTACAGAGAGGAATTGTGGCGCAAGCGACAATGTGCTGGCATTAGAAGCATCGGAAGAGCTTTTCCGCGCTCTGACTAAGGGCTCTTGGGAGGTAATCGCATGATAGGGAATATTGGCGAGACGGCAGGAAGAATATTCGCACATCTTGCAGAACAGCAAGGGCGACCGATACCACTGGACGGTGTTCGCAGGTTTGTCAGGGGACCTACGGTGGTGTTCAACATGTCCATCGGGTGGTTGGCCTGCGAAGGTAAGGTGATGTTTTCAACCCGTGGCAGGACAACACTGATTGCCTCCAAATGATGGGGAAGTTCTTTTCTTTGTGTCTTCGCAAATGCCTTTCGAATGGAGTATTGTCGTTGAGTTGGCATGATCTTGTCGACCGGAGAAGGTTCTTTCTCACATTTCTCTCAGTCATTGTCTTCATTGGTAGGCCTTGTTTTTCTTCCATAGCTGAACAACCAAACGAAAGCAGTCTCAAAGGCATTGAGATTCAGGGCGACCAACGCCGTGTAATCGTTGAAGGATATGTTTGTCTTACCGAAGGAATTCTTGAGTACCTTGCTGTTGCAGCAGGAGGGAAAGAGTATGAAAGTGTCTTGGCACTCAGGTGCAAACCTTCCGACCTACACCTGGCGCTGATAGCAATCGGAGGAACACCGGGAGACTTGGCCTCTGAGTTCATGGCGGACGTAGAGAGTCTGCCAACAGGTCTAAGGCGAACGGGGAGGCCTGGTAGTCGGTTCAACGTATTGGTTCGTTGGACGGTGAACGGTGAGTACCGTACTGTTCCCGCCACTGATTTTCTGCTTGACCGCAGATCACGGCGACCTCCAGAAGCGGCAGAGTGGATTCTGACAGGATCCTATTTTGTAAAAGACCCTGAAAGCGACAAAGAGCTGTATTTGGCGGATTTGGACCTCTCGATAGTTGCGGTATACTACGATCCGGCCGCCTTGTTCAACCTGCCACTTGTTGTTGGTAATCCTTACCGCGGAGACCTTGAAGGTTTTTCTTTGAATACTGACGCTGTTCCGAAGAAAGGGACAGAAGTCCAGGTGATCTTTGAGCACTTCAAGGCGACTGAGAATGACTCTTCGGTTGCTCCAAAGTAAGTCGCGTATGACCTACCCTTGATATTCCATTACTGACAAGTATATTCTCAGTGCGCATTGAGACGGAGAAGGTGAACAGCATATAATGCCGAGTGATTTTGCTACGGTGTTACTTAGAACAGAAGAAGGGACCGTCCTGTGACCAAAGACTTTGACCTGCTGACCAGTGTCTACAAATCTCTGAACATGAACGGGCTTTTGAAAGAAGCAGGACTTCAGAAAGAGGAAGTCGACAGTTTCTTCAAGAAAGTCAGAAACCTGCTGGTTCAGGAAGCGGAAGATGCTGAGCGACATGCTTCCTTGATAATGTATATTGATGGTTCAGCACGCGGCAACCCCGGTCCGGCTGGAGCGGGTGTGGTAACCACCGACGTTGGAGGCGATGTTCTGGAGGAATTGAGCTTCCCATTGGGCAAGTTGACAAATAACGCAGCGGAGTATCATTCCCTCATCGCTGCCATCGGGCGAGCTATTGAGTGGAAAGCCAAAGAAGTAACATTTCGCTCGGATAGTAAGCTTCTTGTCGAGCAAATGCATGGCGGATATAGGATCAAAAGTCGAAATCTGATGTCCTTGTGCGTTGAGGCGCGATCGTTACTCAAGAAACTACCGAACTGGAAGATCGAGCACATTCCTCGCGAACAGAATAAGCACGCGGATCACCTCGCGACGATTGCCGCACAACAGAATGGTTAATGCCCGTGCCTTGAGAAGACGAGACACCGAAAGGACTTGAGGGCTCTCTAGGCAACGGTTGGAAGGAGAGATATTGTGATAAAACACGTCTTCGGCTTTCTGTCATTTTTGTCAATCGCTATCTGCGTTACCTCCTGTACTGCCGGAAAGCTCAACGGAGTGTTCCCCGCACGAGCTGATGGTCGGATTGAGCCCACAACATATCCGCTCAAGAACGCTCCCAAGACAATGGAAGAACGTATTGCGCAGATCGAGAAAGCTGCGTCGGACGGGTTTGAACTGATCGCAAAGCTACCGCCACCGACCACTTTCGCAGTGAGAGTTGAGGACGGAGCTATGAGAATTGACGGCAAATTAACAGAGGTCGAATGGGGGAATGCCAGAATTGCATCGGGATTCAGACTCACATTCGACCTGAAGCCGGAGAGTCTGCCGACAGAAGCAAAACTCCTATGGGATTCAAAATACCTTTATATAGCATTTGCAGGCAAAGATGTTGACCTCGTTGGTACCATTGCGGAACGTGACGGTGATTACTGGCGGGAAGATGCTTTTGAAGTCTTCGTAGATGCCAATGCCGACGGAATGAGCTATCTCGAGTTCGAGGTCAACCCGTTGGGTTTACTTTACGATGCTTCGTTGGCCGATTATCGACCTGAAGTCAATTGGGCTCGAAACCAGGGACACTTGGATATCGGCAAGAGTAGAATGACTTACGATACTGCTGACACTAAGGTTGCCGTGGAACTTGATGGCACGCTCAATGAATCTGGTGATGTTGACAAAGGTTGGACCTGTGAGCTGGCAGTCAGTTGGGAAGATATCGCGGCCGGTACGAACGTGGTTCGCGTTCCACCAAGAGATGGTGATGTGTGGAGCATCGGCTTTTATCGCGTTAATGTAAGCAAGGATCAAGAAACGAATCCTTCCGAATATGCTGCATGGAATCCCACCACCTCGTGGTACCATGTCCCGTGGCTTTTCGGACGCGCAGTTTTTGTGGAGTAGTAGTTTTGTAGCCGTGGGATTACAGTTTTGAACCTTCGGATTGTCCGCGTTACTCTCTGAGATACAATGTTGGAACCTGTATTTCCACGATTGGAGTGCTGATTATGCTCATCCCTTTTGACTGGCACATTCATACGCACAATTCTCCATGCGGAAATGAACAAGCAACGCTTGAGCTGATTGCTGAAGAAGCTTACGCTGCTGGGATGTTGTGCATTGGGTTCTCGGATCATATTCATACAGGGGCAACGTTGGATTTGATCGAAGCATCTCGTCGGGAATTTGACGAGCTTAATCCGCCGATACAGTGTCTGTTCGGTGTCGAAGTCAGCGTCGTGCGTGATTGGGATATCGAGGAAGACGCGAAAAAGGACGTGCCATTTTACAGGTACAATGACGGACCCGAACTTCCGCCTACCATTCTGTTAAATGAAGAGATCATGCAAAGGTTCTCTATCGAATATGTGATCGGCAGTACACATTGGTTACTTGGAGCTCTCCAAGATCCGCAGGCCATGATCGATTCATTTCATCGGCAGAACGTGATGCTTGCACAGCATCCACTTGTGAATATCATCGCACATCCCTGGTGGCATCAGTGTCCGGAGGACGGATTCGGAGGTCGCCTGATGGTCCCGTGGTTTGAGGATTTCTCGGTTATTCCAGAGAAATATCACCGCGAATTCGCCGATGCAGTCGTCGAAAATGGCAAAGCTGTCGAGATCAGCGTCGGCTTTCTACATAAGAATCCGCTTATGAATGAGCGGTTTCGAAAGCTGTACCGTGAATTTCTTGTGGAGTTGCGCGAACGGGGAGTTCAATTCACAGTTGGTGGTGACACCCATGATGCGGGATATGACTACATTCTGGACCTCGCCCAATCGGAGCTTGAAATGCTGGATTTGACCGCCGACGACCTGTGGCGACCGGATGGCGTGACAATTGGCGCGACAAAGACGGATGCGGGGAAATAAAGAAGTGCACACAGCTTTTGATTGGCACATTCATACGCGGGGTTCCTGGACGGGCATACCCTACAAGACGCTTCATCAAATTGCCGAGGATGCACACACAGCAGGACTGAGTGCGATCGGATTCACCGATCATTTGCGGACGCGCCCCAGCATAGGAGTACTTGAGGCTTCCCGAAATGAATACGACTGTCTGGCGGCTCCCATCCCCTGTTTCTTTGGCGCGGAGGTCAGCGCAGTCAGGCAATGGGACATTGAGCATCGCGACGGGCAGGAGGACTTTGCCTATACGTATGCCGAAGGACCAGAAGAAGATCCCGTGATCATTCTTGATGACGAGATGAAGAAGCGCTTGTCATTTGACTACGCCATTGGTGCCGCTCATTTCCGACTCGGTGCGCCGCTGGAAGCTCAAGCGATGATAGAGTCCTTTCACCGTCAGCAAATGATGCTCGCACAACATCCTTTTGTCGATGTTATTGGTCATCCGTGGTACCAGAACGTACGCTGGAAGAATGACGATGGCAGCATGTGGATTGCTCCGTGGATAGATGACTTCGCCTCAATTCCCGAGAAATATCATCGAGAATTTGCTGAAGCGGTTGTCCGCGGCGGAAAAGCTATCGAGATCAACGCGAACTTGTTTCTGCCATCGAACTACTACAACGACAGATTCAGAGGACAGTACCGCATCTTTTTTCGAAATCTGCGCGATTGCGGCGCACAGTTTGCCATTGGCACCGATGCTCACGATGCGGGATATGTGTCCAGACTGCACTTGATCGAACACGAACTTGAGGGTTTGGGTCTGACGGAGGACAACTTTTGGCGGCCGGATTGCATGTCAGGGTGACACGTGTTGAGCTTTACTTGCCGTGCGCAATCTTGGCCCAGTAAACAGCGTACTGGAAGTCAGGACTGAAATCGGGCGTGTGGCACTTGACGCAAGCCTTGCTATTCGCATGTCCGTATTCCACTGCCTGGTCATTGAGATGCTCGACAGCGGAACCGTGGCAATTTTCGCAGTGGACATTTGCCAGTTCAGGTGTAACGTCTATGGAAACGAATCCACCCTCTTCACCAAAGCCCAAGACATGGCATTCTATACATTCGGGGTCATACGTCTGTCCGCTCTCTTCGAGAGAGGAGAACGCCTTGGCATGTTCACTTTCGTCCCATGCTGCAACAGCATCCACGTGGCATCCGGCGCATTTATTTGACGTAGCATAGGCATGTGCGCCCGCAGTGACGTCTGCGGGCATGAGCTTTTTCACTTCTTCACGGTACTCGGCAAAGAGCTTTTTGAATTCTGGTTTTTCAGGCAGAGTGTTTTCCATTGCGACGGTCTCATTGCTAATCTGTATCGTCTTGGCATCGCGGTTAAGTGTGATTTCAATTCTACCAACATACTTTCCCTTTGGCTGGCCTTGGACTAGGATTGTTTCGCCGACAAGCCAAGCCTGCTCCTCCGTTTTTCGGGCAGTGCCGATGTGTCCGGTTACTATCAAGTCAATGCCTGGGACCTGTCGAGCAAGTTGAGTTGCCTCTTCTCGTCCTGTGTAAGCCAGTACTACAACAAATATGCCCTTTCCTCCGAGCGACTTGACATAGCGCCTCAGTGTATCTGCAGCCGGCAACGCCTTTAGCCCCTCTGATCTGAGCGAGTCAGATAATCTTTCACTGAGCACAGAAAGAATCAGGACTTGCGTTCCGGACGGCATCTTTTTCAACAAATAGGGATTTGGAGCAAAGTGCTCGTGGGAATCCTGGTAGACGATGTTTGTCGATACATAAGGCAGCGTTTCTTTCTCGAAGATGCGTTTCAGAAAGGTCTTGCCGAAAGCGAAGTCGCGCTTGCCCAGGCCTACCGCATCGTAATTCATGTCTGCAAGCGCCTGAACAGCGACTTCGGCTTTGAGTCTTCCCTGTTCATTGCCTCTTCCAAACAGATCACCTGCCTGGACAAGAAGCAAGTCTCGGGTCTTCTCCTTCACCGAGGCGACATAAGTCGCGCGCCTGCCGAGCCCTCCGAGGTCCTTTTTCGGACAACCGCAAGACCTGATTTCCCCCCATTCATCGCTCGAATAGATCACCGTCAAAAGACCGCCGCGTATGGTCTCGCTCTCCTCAAAGACGGTGGACTCGTCCGGCTGGGCCGTCGGAAGTGCAAATTCATCTCCGATTGTCTTCGATTTGCCACACGAAAGAAAGACTGTCGCGACAACTGCAACCAAGAGTCCGACGGTGTGACAATATTGCTTCATCTTTCTTCCTACCATGTGACCCGGCCTCGCATCATCATGTCATTTCCCAGCTTCTTGAACGTGAGGTTGCACAACGATGCGGCTGCCTTGATCAATCTTACGCCTTCGCCACCTACGGTGGGCACCGCTTTGTTTCCGCCCACCACTATTGGAGCAATAAAGACGACTACTTCATCAATCAGATGACGGTCAAATAGCGAGCCAAATAAGGAAGCACCGCCTTCTACAAGTACATTCGTGAATTCCATATTGCCAAGCTTCTTTGCCAAAGCGAGTAGGTTGACACCACCCGACTTATCCGACCTGCACTTCAGGATCTCACAACCTTGCTTCTCAAGAGCCTTCACTTTGGCTGCAGGAGCTCTCGATGTTACCGCGACTATGACGCGAGTCTTGCGGGCGGTCTTGACGAGATTGGATTTCAGAGATAGCTGAGCGCGACTGTCTACGACAATTCGCGCAGGATTTCTTCCGCTCGCGAGGCGGCAGGTCAGTTCTGGATTATCCTTGAGAGCAGTCCCGATGCCGATCATCACCGCATCCACGCGTGATCGGATTCTATGCACGAGACGTCGCGACGGCTCACTCGATATCCACTTCGAGTCACCGGTTTTGGTTGCGATCTTGCCATCCGCGCTCATCGCCCACTTGGCAATGAAGTAGGGAAGCCCTCTGGAACGCAGCTTGATGTAGGGGGCATTCAGTTCTTTGGCGTCATTACCCAATAGTCCGGTTTCAACAGAAATCCCGGCCTGTCTCAGCAGGCGAAGGCCTTTCCCTCTCACAGCAGAGAAGGGGTCCTTCATAGCGACGACAACTCGTGAGAACGCCGAACGAATAATCGCATCTGTGCACGGCGGCGTCTTTCCGTGGTGGCAACAGGGTTCGAGTGTGACGTAGAGGGTGGCTCCTACGCATGCAGACTCGCCACCTGCGTTGCGAATGGCCTCGATCTCCGCGTGAGGGCCGCCGAATTTTCTATGATGACCTTTTCCGACAATCTGACCGTCACGAACAATCACCGCACCGACCATTGGATTTGGCTCGACACGGCCACGCGCCCGTACAGCGAGCTTTAGTGCCAGATCCATATACGCTTTGTCATCAGCTTGGTTCTGTTTCATATGCAGTGAGTACGCTGATTACTTCTTCTCAGAGCAGGTGCAAGGCATATTGTTGCAGGCGGGGCAACCGCCTTTGTACTTATTCACAGCATCTTCCAACTCGATTCCCGAGAGGCTTGCAAGAGTAGCCAACCAGGCAAATACGTCGGCGAACTCCGATGCCTGTTTTTCCTTGGTCTCACATCGGAGAGCAGTGGAGAGTTCACCGACCTCCTCGATAAACCACATAAACGTGCCGCCCATACCGCGGCTCTTATCGCGATCGAAATACGTCTTCTCAATAAGTCTCTGAAACTCAGCGATACTCATCGAACGCTCTCCGGAAGATCTGACGAATTGAAACTTGCGGGCGAAGGCCCTTGACGAAAATCTTATCTCAACACAGTCGCGGATGCAATCAACACGCACATGCAACACGGTTCACTGTCTTTTTGTAAGCGAAATGCTTTTCTTGCAGCGGCTTAGAGATGCAGTTGCCAAGGGCTTCTTCTTGTTAACAGAGGGGAGCACAGAGAAAAGGCTATCTCTTTGCGACGTGTTGACGAATGATGTCTGCTATGTTTGTGTGGCAAAGGTCTGTAGCAATGTGGAGCGGTGTTGCAAAGCTGGTGTTCTCCAACGTTGGATCTGCTCCGTTTGCGAGGAGTAACGCTACTGTCATTTCCTTGTCCCCGATCACCGCATAATGCAGGGGTGTCTCCTGCCAACGACCCCAACGTGGTGTTTCAATCTGAGTTCTCACATTGATATCAACCCCAGCCTTGAGCAGAAGCTCGATTATTTCTGTATAACCCTTTTCTGCTGCAATGTGCAATGGTGTCTTTCCACGTCTTTGCTCTCGGACATCAGCTTTGGGTTCGTGTCCCAACAGAAACTTCAACATGTCAACATCATTATTACGAGTTGCAATGTGTAAAGGTGTCGAACCGCCATACCAACTAGTAAACGTCCTGGAATCCACTGTCGTATTAACACTGACACCCTTTTCCAGGAAGAATGAGACGGCTTCCTTGTTGCCTGAGTCTACTGCTTGATGAATAGGTTGAGTACCCTGCTTGTCTCTCAAGTCAATTGGAACACCCTTGTTAAGAAGAACGCTGAGGATCTCAATATTGGCCAGCTTGGCGGCGCGGTGGATCGCTGGTTGTCCCCCCTTCACCTCAGCTGTCGCGAGTTCTGGCCGCAGCTCCAGCAGTTTGCAGAGCCTGGGTACGTCTCCATTATTGAGCGCTCTATTGATCTCACCGATTCCCTCCTTGGCTCCTTCCTTTTTCAGAAGTGTTATCTCGGCTTTTGCGTTTCGGTCCATCGCCCAATCCAATGGGGTTCGGCCATTGTCGTCTGTTGCATTTGAGTCAGCGCCAAAAGCAAGCAGCGACTGCGTCTTTTCTTCATTGTTGTTTCCCGGACGCGCTGTCAAATGCAATGGCGTGTAGCCATTGTCTGTGGATACATTGGGGTTCGCTCCATTTTCCAGCAAGAGTTCCACCATTTCAATACTCATGGTGCGAACATGAAGAAGAGGTGTCTTGCCTTTTTCGTCCACGTAATTTGCCAAGCCGGGATCTTTCTCAAGTAATTGCCGAGCCTGATGCAAATCATCATTATTGATGGCGTCGAGCAGTCCCGCGAAGTCATTTCCCAATCGACGACGTCGCCGTATCCCTGAGAGTTCCGGCCACTCTCGCCAGTAATTGCCGCTGATGTCGACATTTACCCCATTCAACAGCAATTTCCTTACGCCGGATGGGTCCACATCGGGTTCGCGAAGCAGTAGGTATACCCTGTGGAGCCCGTGGATATCTGCCACGGGTGTAAGGTCAGTAACGTTTTTGAATCCCACACAAGACAAGTATTTCAATTTTTTCATTGCTGCCAAGGGGGACAGTTCATTGATTTCCCTGCACCCGGTGAAACCATCACTTCCTCTGATTTCGAGAGACCGCATTTCCTTCAGACCTGACAACAAAGTCAGATCCGAGATTCGCAGATCAAGATATCTGAGTTGGTCAAGATGCTTCAATGCCGAAAGATCAGCGAGATTCGGACAACCGAATATCCATAGAAGTTCGAGTTTGCTGGCGCCTTCCTTTCCACCCTGTTTCACAAGCCATGAGAGGTCAGTAACGTTTCGACAGTTAACGAGCTGCAGACTCTCAAGCTGTTTCAGATTGCCTAATACGGAGAAGTCGGTGATCAGTTTGGAACCTTCCAATTCGACGTAGGTGAGATTGGAGAATCCACTCAGCGGAGACAGATCAGAAATCCCTGTATTTTTCAGAGAGATATGTGACAGGTTCCTGAAGTTTGCAATTGCATCGAGACTTCTGATTTCCGGGCAGTATTGAATGACGAGTCGGTTCACGTTCGAGAGGCCGGACAGAGGGGACAGATTAGAAATCCCCTCTCCCGAAAACTCGAGCTGCTGGAGGTTTGACAACTTCGACAACGGGGACAGGTCAGTGATCTTCGATCCTCTGGCGATGCTCAATGAGGTCAACGTCTGATGGTTGTTCTCGGCAACGATCAGAAGGTCATTGTCAGTGACAGAGCTGGGTAACGACAGCCTAGTCAGGTTGTTCAGCTTATGTAAAGCTGAAAGATCAGAAACACTTGGACAGCGGTGGAGGTCCAACTCGGTCAGGTTGGTCAATGCAGACAGTGAAGATATGTCCTCCAGATGACGAGCGGATACTTCCAGCCGAGACAGTCTGGACAGGGGAGCAAGAGAACTGATATCGTCAATGTTGGAGAAATAACGATCAAGCTTGAGCGATGTCAGGTTAGTGAGGTCCGACAAAGCGGAAATGTCTGTGATCTTCCGACATTCACTGATCTTAAGTGACGTCAGGCCTTTTATCTTCGCCAGCGGCGATATATCGGAGAGCTGACGAAATCCATAGAGCACCAGTTTCCTGAGCGCTGGCAATTCCGCCAGCGCAGAAATATCCCTGGCAATTCCGCCGGACAGACGCAACGACGACACTCCCTTGAGTTTTGCGAGAAGCTCAATGCTGGAACGCGTCAGTGGAGGTCCACCTTCGCCTTGGCCAATACTCAGTGAAGTGATCTCTTCCAAATGAGGCAATGTGAGCAGTCGGCTCAAGAACAAACTTGAACATCCTACTGTCAGTGGCCCCGGCATTTCCTCGAGTATAGAACGCAGTGTCTCAAGATCATCTTTTGTGGCAATACAGATTCCAGCAAGTCGGCTTGGTCCACCTTCGGCACTCAAGTGTATCTTCGGGCCTTCTCGTGTGAATACCAGTCTCTGTCCACCAGGATACGGGCAATACAGGTTGTCACCAACCCACAGTCCCTCTTCTGCCTCATGCTTCTGGAATACAAACGTGATACCATCCGGTAATGTGACACGGACTGAGCCTGCTGGGATAATCGGCTGAGGCTCACGAACAGGCTCGACCAGTAGGTTGTCAGCCGGGGTTTTCTCTATTGGTAGTTCGGCAGGTGGATTTCCGTTTCCATTCTTCCCAACAATAGCCAGTCCGCCCGCCATTAGGCCGCCAACGACAACAGTCACAACGATAACAGCCTTCAGCGCACCGAAAGTAGCTGCGGCTGAAGCAGCGGAGCCAAGTCCGACACTCGCTCCAACTGCTGCTGTCTGTGCGCCAATACCTGCCATCGCGATCTTCCCAAGTGTAGCGACAAGTGTTGCTGGTGCGGCTGTAGCTGCGTTTTCTGCGAGCAAGGCCATCAGGACTGCACTGGTTGTGATGATCCCGGCTTTCTTCAGTTCTGAGCGAAGCTTCCCAATTCCACGTTCAATGCGTTTTGTGATCGCGCTACGGTGGACGCTGAATTTCTGTGCGATCTCTTGATGCGTCCATCCTTCAATGAAGTGGTGAATCAGAGGCAGGCGAAGGCTCTCCGGCAGCTTCTCCAGGATGCTGTCAATGTGGGGAGCAATATCTGGCCACGCCGCTTGCATCTTGTCTTGTCGGGCTATTGCGGCCTGCTTTTCGTGTTTGCGTCTGACGGAAGTCTTGCGAACCCGATTTATCGATTGATTTGTCGCAACTGTGTGCAGCCATGCGTGGAGAGAAGATGTAATTTTTGCAGCGTTCTGCGCAAGGGTCAGGAAACACTCTTGCGAAATGTCCTCTGCTTCATGACTGTTTCCGGTGATTCTGAGACACGTGCCATAGACTGGTCCGGCGTATCTCTTGACAAGGTCCGCAAAGGCTTCTGGGTCGAGGCTCTCGGCATATCGATGAAGAAGTAATGCGTCGTTCTGCAATGGACTCCCTTTGTTAAATGCTTGCATTCTGACTTTACCAAAATACAGACAACTGCCAAAGAGAAAAGGTGAACAAAAAGTGAGAAAAATCTGCTGAGGTGATGCGAGGATGTCTCGAAATCCTCCCACCTCCCTCAGCGTTCAGCAGATTTTGGCAGGCAGGGAGGCGGGCGCCAGAAGCTACCGCTTAACAAGAGGTGACTTGACTTGATGTCGCATTCTTCTAACATGCGAACAGGTCAATTCTACGCGTAGGGCAGGAACAAGTTGCGGGTTTTTAGACATGAACCAGAAAGTGTTGGCTCTTGTAGAAGACTTATCTTGCTCTCATCAGCTTAACCATCTTCCCGGGTCGTACGGCGGAGGTCCGCTGTTCACCAAGCCGCTAATGGGTGTATCTCGAGGAAATGATCCCATCTTTCAGGAATTCAAAAGAACCGTGGCATCAAGCCATTTGACCCCTGCGGAACTATGGGTCGAGAGCGGGTTTCCTGATGAAGAGAACATAGCCACTCGTCTTAGGATCCTGTCGATTGTTTTCCCGTATGCCAGTCGGATTCGTGAGGGAGGGAAGAGCAGTAATGATAAGAAAATGCCAACTGAAATGTACTGTGTGGCCCGCAACTTCGCAAATCCATTTATAGACACGGTCTTAAGTGAGAGTATTCGTTGTCTTAAGCTCTGGGGCTTCCGAGCAACAGCTGGGATACACAGCAAGGCCTTTAAGATCTGTCTGGAGAAAGACCGGTCCCGAGTCTATTCCAACTGGTCTGAGAGGCACATAGCCTTTTCAGCAGGGGTCGGAACCTTTGGGCTGCACGCCGCCTTGATCACAGAAGCAGGCTGTAATGTTAGGTTAGGATCTATTGTTACAGATGCACCTCTTGAAGTAACCGCAAGGGAAAGCGACGAGCCGTACGGCAACTGTTTGCATTTCGCAAAAGGCACGTGCGGGGCCTGCACTAAGAAGTGTCCTGCTGTCGCGATCTCTGATAACGGGCATGACAAATACAAGTGCTTTCTCTATGGGAAGAGAGTGAGAGAAGAGATGTGTGGGCGGTCGTTGAAATCGGTGCTTAGGGCAAGTCGACGGAAAGTCAATGATGAGTGGATCACATCGTACCCAGTGGGCTGTGCCTTGTGCCAGTTTGGGGTTCCTTGTACTCACAAGAATCCAGCGAAGAGCTGTCCAGAGCACTGAGGGAAGAGCGTTAGTGCCATTGGCAATCTGCCTGTTTTTTCCCGTACCCGCCAGCGTTCAGCGACATGGCAGGCAGGGAGTCGATACAAAAACCTCGGGGTCACAGGCCTTTCTTAAGGCATTGGGGCGGCATTGTAGCAGTTGCCGAGAAGTATGACCTCGATATAACCCATATGTAGTAGGGAGATAGCTGAACGTCTGTTGGTTCCCAGTTCCCCCCCCGTCGAGTTCGTCGTGTCGTTGTGGTCAAATTGTCCCGCTGTTCTGTGAATCAGATTACTGAACGATAGTCGTATGCGGTGTGGCTGTCGAAGCAGGAGAGATTGCCGCGTCGTTCGCAGTAGCGAACTCCTCGCAATGACTAGCAATGTGCCGCTCACTGTCATTGCGAGGTCGTGATAGCGGTCGAAGCATCTCTAAAAACAAAAGTCAATCAACATTTTCCACCGCAAATACCCCGAAATTAATGTATCGGCTCGCAGGCAGGAAAGAGCGTGGCACTGAGACCAGCATGGGATATAATGATGTTGGTACCCCTGTAGATTCCTTTCCCCTGTGAATGTCTCAGGATGACGTAGTCTGCTATCTCATCATCCCCCGTTGGGAGGGACCGCCATGTTGGGTCGATTAGCTATTGGGATTCTGCTGGCTTTACCTCTTACTGTGCAGGCTTCTGAGGTGCCTTGGGGTGAGTCAGTCCAAGGGGTGCAGGTCAGACTGCGGGCGGACAAGACTACTTGGGCATTTGGCGAAGTCCCGGAACTGAAGACGGATGTGAGGATCGTCCGGGACTATGACCTACGAGTTACACGAGCTCAGGAGTCGTGCGAGTTTGAATTGAACGGGCAGTGGCATTCTTGGCAAGATGGACCTACAGATGTCAAGAGCTCCTCGTTCCCTCCCGGTTGAGTTTTCAAAGACATACCTATCACTCTGGGTAAGCATTGGAAAACCAAGGAGAACCACAAGCCAATCATTCTTGAGCCAGGCAAGCACATTGTCTGCGTCGCATTCACTGCGCACCCTGAGGCGATGGGCAAACTTCCCAGAGCTACGAGCAACCCTGTCAAGATCACGATTGAACCAGCGTCGACGGGAAGGGAGTCATCAACCGATAAATCGAAGAAAGTGATGGTGAAGGATCCCGTCGCTGTTCTCAAGGCAGTTTTGCCAGCGGGGTGGATAATTCTGGAGGTGCGAGATGGGGCTCATCCACACTACCGACCTGAGGGGAATGGCACGGAAATCTTGTTGGGTTTGGAGGGAAAGGAGTACCTTAAGCAGCAATATTCGGCCGCTCTATATATCATGCCTGTCGATTATGAAGATGGGGGAGCGGATCCCACAAATTGTGAAGTCCAAACACGGCCACCACGACTGATTGCGACAGTCTCGAATGCGAAACTCTACCTCTGGCCTGGTCCTGTAATCGACAACTGGAGAACCATGCAAGAAGATTTGCTCAAAGCGCTCTTGAAGGGAAGCGAGTGATGCAGTGCATGTCTCCCACGTCCGTCAGCGAGCAGCAGGCAGGAAGGCGGAGTCGCGGTCGCGGTTGACATGTTTCTTACTCAGTGATATCATTTAGCGGTCGTACCCAATGGGGGCATAGCTCAGTTGGGAGAGCACGAGGCTGGCAGTCTCGGGGTCAGGGGTTCGAGCCCCCTTGCCTCCACCATTTTCTGTTTCATAGTCCTTCCTAATTGTCTTTCAATTGCGGACTTGCCATGCGTCTGGAAGTGTATGTAGTCTGCACGCTTCTGTGTTCCATTCTTATCGGCTACGCGCCACCCCTTCTGGCTGGTACTATCACTTTGAGTTCTGGCAGGGAAATGAAGGCCCGTGTTGTTGATGCAGATGAGGAGAGTGTCACACTATCTCTCCCCGACGGTGCCCGGATAGTGTTGAAGCGGAGCCGCATTGCACTGATCAACGGCCACAACCAGTGGTTGGGCATCTATCGAAGAAAATTTTCGGCTGCAAATACGGCGGACGAGTTTGCTGATCTGGGTCTCTGGTCTCGGGAACATGGCCTTGAACGGGAAACGATGGTCTGTCTCCAACGGGCGATATCTCTCAACCCCGACCACGTGCAAGCAAGAGAAGTTTTGGGGTATGAAAAGAGAGAGGGCGAGTGGATTCAGAAGGCGCAGGAAGAAGGACCGGAGAAACCCGGCAGTGACGTCGCCACAGAGAAGCAAGAGTCCAATGAGGTCCCAGAAACGGAACCGGTGGATCTTCCCACCGCCGATAGGACTGAGACGGCTGACGGCACAAGAAGCGATGCAAAGCGTGACGCGAAGCTCAAGAAGCTCAGGAAAAGGCAGGAAGAGTTGTTGGGCGATATCTGGATGCATCCTCAGATCCGTCATACTGAGCACTACCATATTCTCACAGATTGTTCACCAAAGACTGCCGAGATCGTTGCCATGGCGATGGAGGCTCTCTACTCGAATATGAAAAAGGCTTTTGGGTTTGAAGGAGAAGCAAGTGGTGTTCGGGTTCTTGTGTTCAAGCATCAGAGTGACTTCATCAAGTATGGCTCTCTCTATGGTGCCGAGCCTTCTCAAAGAATAATAGGACTTTACTACAGTGTGTCTAAGGAGATACTGGCCCTGGAGCAAGAAGACAGTAGTGAACTGACAAAGCTTCTTCTCCACGAAGGCACGCATCAATTCGTAGATCTTGTCCTGAAGGTTCGCCCCCCCGTATGGGTCAACGAGGGGATCGCGGTTTATTTCCAGGAAAGCAAGTGGCGTGGAAAGAAACTCCGCTACGGTGTAGTCTCCAAGGACAGGTTGAAGTATCTTCAGAATATGATCCGGTATGATACGTATACGCCGCTGAGAGAGCTTGTCTCCATGAGCTACGAGGACGGCTTTGGCTACCCTCAGTACTGTGAAGCGTGGGGCCTTGTGCATTTCTTTGCCAAAGCTGGAGATGGGAAACATGCATGGCGGTTCCGCAAGTACTTCAACCTTCTCAAAGATGGCACCAATCCTGATGCCGCTTTTCACGAAGCTTTTGGAAAAGATCTTGGCCGAGGTGGTTACGAAACACTGGAGAAGCACTGGAAACGTTTCGTTCTCAATGGAATGCGCTGAGAAAGGTGTGCGGGCACTAATATTTCATTATGTGGTTGACGGGCATTGATGAAGCAGGGTATGGCCCCACTTTGGGACCTCTGGTTGTGACGGCCGTCACTCTTGAGGTTCCGGACGATACTCCAGCTTCTGACCTCTGGTCGACTCTGTCGGCTGCGGTGGGAAAGCCCGGCGAAAGCTGTGGGGACCGATTGCTTGTTGGCGACAGCAAGCAGATATACACCCGGTCCCGTGGCTTGGGTAATCTTGAACTTACTTGCCTTGCATTTGCTCGACAACTCCCGGGATTCCGCGATCTCAGTTTACTCTCATTCTTGAAAACGCTGAACGCGAAGACCGATTTGATCAGGAATGACGGCCCTTGGTACGAAGCTATTTCTTTGCCGTTGCCGGAGGCCTGCTCTGAGGACGAACTTGACGTTTGCACAGCAGCATTGTGTCAGGCAATGGATCGCGCCCGTGTAGGACTGGTGTCTGTGCGCTCCATTATTGCCCCACCGACGCACTTCAACAGAGCATTAGTTTCTACCGGAAACAAGGCAACACTGCTATTTGAATTGTGCTCGACGATACTGCAGAAAGTCCTGGTGCATCCACACAGACATTCTGTTGCGATAGACAAGCACGGCGGTCGAACGTTTTATGCTTCTTTGCTGATGAGCAACGGAATTCCGGTGTTGTCGGTCAATGAAAACCGCCGGAAATCAACATACACACTGGATCTGGCCCACGGGCGTGCATGTTCGCTCGAATTTGCCGAGGGCGGTGATCGGCATCACTTCACGGTTGCCCTTGCGTCGATGTTCAGCAAGTATGTCCGTGAGCTGTTGATGATTCCTTTCAACAAGTACTGGCAGGATCTCATACCTGGTCTTCGGCCTACAGCAGGTTATGCTGTTGACGCCCGTCGGTTTTTGCAGGAAATTGAAACAGAGCGTTTGCAACAAGGAATTGAACTCAGCAGAATGCGGCGGGAACGGTAAGTATTATTTTGGCGCCGAAAGCATCGATCCAATTGTCCTGAGCCATACGTTCACATGATCTCGGCCACAACGTGGTCAGAATGAGCCTCACGGACAGTTGCCTCGGACACTCCATTCATCAGAGAATCAGGTCCTTCGAGCAGGCAACGAATGTACCTGCCGCTGTAGCCGACCAGTAATCCCGATTCGCGGTCACGACGACTCTCAACAAGAACTTGGAGAGTCTCTCCCACAAATTGCTGTTTGAATTCCAGAGCAAGCGTATCTGTCAGTTTCGCCAGGTGTTGCTGTCTTTCGCGGATTACGGTTGGATCAACTTGGTCGGGCATGGTGGCAGCGGGCGTGCCGGGACGTGGGCTGAAGGGGAAGATATGGGTGCGACTGAATTTCGCCGCACGACAGGTGCTCAGGGTATTCTCGAATTCTTCCTCCGTCTCGCCCGGAAAGCCAACCATTATGTCTGTAGTAATCGCCGGTCGGTCAATCATACTTCTGATGCCATCAATTGAACTCAAGAATTCATCTGCCGTATAGCGTCGATTCATTCTCCTAAGGACGGCGTCGTCTCCGCTTTGGAGGGGTACATGAAAGTGCTGACAGAATTTGGGTGAATTTGCAGCAAACCGTATCAGTTCATCGTCGATCTCGCCCATTTCGATAGAGCTCAATCGCAGTCGAAGAAGCTCAGGAATTTTGTTCAATTCTTGCAGTAGATCGACAAGTGTTAGTCGATTGTCGAAATCCTGCCCGTACATTCCGACGTGAATGCCGGACACGACTATCTCACAGTGACCGTTGTCCACCAGTCGGCGGGCTTCTTCAACGACTTCCGATATGGCACGGCTGCGGCTTCTCCCGCGAACGTGCGGGACGATGCAGTAGGAACAGAAAGAGTCGCAACCTTCCTGGACTTTGAGGAAGGCTCGTGTATGTCCGCTGAAACGACTGATCCCCACGTTCTCTGCCAAGCCCTCAGTGCCTCCAAGGAGCGAGAGGGCCTCGTTTGCACCAGCTACTGCGCTCACCCCAGGCAAGTCTGACCATACTTCTTTATCTCGCTCAACAGCACAGCCAACTACGAAGATGCGAGCGTTCGGATTTTTTCGTGCGATCCGGTGAATCTGTTGTCTTGCCTTTCGCTCGCTGTGTACCGTCACCGCGCACGTATTGACAACATAGATGTCCGCGATATTGCGCGGCGAGACCTCCGAATGTCCTTGTGCGACCAATGATTCGCGTAGAAGTTGTGTGTCGTATTGGTTGACTTTGCATCCAAAAGTGACAAGAGCAAATTTCACGGAGAGAAACCTCCATTTCAGTCGAATCGAGAAAACCTTTTGCACGGTACCACATGGAACATTAGGGTTCAAGATGAACACGACGCAGCTTTGAGTTTCCGTCATTTTCCGTTTCGGTAACTCACTGGTCCGACATTTGCGCTTCCTATTGTTCTTGATAACTGTGCCGATGTCTGTAGAATGGCTTTGGCCCGCTGGCGCTGTTGTCATGGGACAGGAAAATTATCTTGAAACGCAGGCCTCTCATTCCCATCTTTGCATCCCTGGTTGCAGGTATTCTGCTTTCTCGCTGTTTCCACTTTCCATGGTACGTGCTATCTCTAACGGCTGTGGCGGTGGGTGCAGTTGGATTGATCCTTCTGCAATTCAAATCGCTGAGAATCCTTTCATATTTGTCTCTCTTTTTGCTTGTTGTCGTTGCGGGTAGCTTGATGTTTCAGGCTCGAATACTTTCGGCCCACCTCCGACTGCCCGGGAAATTGCCGGACTCAAATGTTCCATTGTTCATTCGAGGGGTCGTTGCAACCGAGCCAGAGTTGATTGGACAGTCTACGACTATTCACTTCAATTCCAATGAGCCCGACCCGATGACGACGCGTTTTGATCTGACAGTGCTTTCATTGTCAGATTCCGGAGACATTTGGTCTCCGTCCACGGGTAGGCTTCGTGTTTTGGTGAGCGGGGAGGCCAAGGGCATTCACATAGGCGATCGGATAGAGATGTTCGCTACGCTTTTTCCGAGTCAAAGCGGAAGAAATCCCGGTCAGCGTGACTATGGCAGGTACCTGCGCGCTAAGGGTATTGAATATTTAGCCCGCGTAGTATCGCCTGAAGCAATTCGAGGGCTTTCCGGCGGGAGCCATTCCCGTGTGGCAAAGCAGGTTCATTGTGCTAGGGAGTGGCTACGGCGGTACTTCACCGGTTGTCTTCCTGAGGAGCAAAATGGGATTGCCAATGCTCTGGTGCTGGGAGCACGAAGGGGAGTCAGCTCTGAGTTGCAGCAGCGATTCGTGCGGACAGGGACAATGCATTTTCTTGCAGTAAGTGGATTGCATGTTGGCCTGATCGCAGCAACGGGCTGGTTGCTGGGACGTCGCTTCAGGCTCGGGCAAAAGAGAAGCTCTCTGTTCGCGGCAGTACTTGTTGTTGTCTATGCGCTGATTGTCGGGTTTCGACCGTCTGTCATGCGGGCTACGATTATGTCGATGGTATTTCTAATGGGTCTTTTCACTCGGCGGCAGCGCGATCCCTTGAGTTCTCTTTCTTTGGCTGGGATCATCGTATTGGTGATTAACCCAAACGACTTGTTCGACATAGGCTTTCAGTTTTCCTTTGTCGCTGCGGGCGGCATGATTGTCATGCTGCCGGATATCCGCGATTACCTTCGAAGACAGCGTGACCCGTACCAACAACTCATTGCTCAAGCCGAGCAATCATGGCTGGGGAGATTGTGGACACGATTTCGAAAATACATTCTTCTTCCGGCATTGGTCTCTACTGTTGCCTGGTTGGCCATTTTCCCCATTGTCTGGCGAAGCTTTCATATTGTGACGCCCATGGCTATTCCAGGGAATGTGGTCGTCGGACCGTTGGTTTCCGTCTTGCTATTGGGCGGGTTTGTGGCACTATTGACGGGCTGGATTCCTCTTTTGGGGGCAATGATTGGATACTGCGTGCACGGGCTGTCGGTTCTGCTCGGATGGTCTGTTCTGGCGTTGGATCATGTCCCGTTTGGGCATTTTTATACTTCTGCCCCAGGGATTGGTTGGGTAATAGCGTACTATGCTCTGTTTCTTACTGTCGCCTGCCGCCGAGTGACGAGAGTCCACGTTCGATATCTCTTCTATGCTGCGGCTGCTCTGGCCGCGGCTTTTCTGTTTACTGGATCGATTCAGTCAAAACCTTCTGGTGTTCGGTTGACTGTCCTGGACGTCGGACACGGTCTGTCAATCTTTTGTGAGTTTCCAGATGGAAAGAACATGCTATACGATGCCGGCGGCTACGCTCCAGGCGTTGGGGAGTCGGTGATTGCGCCTTTTCTCTGGCACGAGGGTATTGGGCGGATCGATACTCTTGTACTTTCTCATCCCGACTGGGATCATATCAGTGGTGTGCCCGCTCTGGTCGAGCGCTTTCGTATTGATTCCGTCTTTGTCAACGATGGTTTTGAAGACGCGGCAAATGGGAAGAAACTGGGAGTTCTTCTCAGGGAGAACGGCTTGGCCCCAGTTGAGCTTTCAGCGGGGGACAGCTTGGACGGCTATGAGGATGCAGAAGTTGAAGTGTGGAGCCCAGCATCCAGCGGCCCAAGAGTGGAAGCGGAAAATCAGAATGATCGATCGCTGGTTCTGCAGGTTTTCTTTCGAGGACAGAGCATTTTGCTCACGGGAGATGTGGAGGAGATCGGGGTTGCGCTGGTTGTCGATCGCTACCTGGATGAGAGAACGGAGATTTGTCTTGCAGCCTTGCTGTTGCCGCATCACGGGGCTTACTTTAGGGGCGTTGAAGGCTTCGCCAGGCTGATTGGAGCACGTCTCGGGGTTGCAAGCTGCGGGCAGAGAGGGGTCGCCGTGGAAACGATGAAAGCCTTCGAATCTGCAGAGACGCGAGTAATAGAGACAAAGCTGCAGGGGGCTGTTCGTATGACACTTAGCAGCGACCAGATTGTCGTAGAACGATGGAATGGTGCTTCTTTGGAGTGGAAGACTGCAGATGTACTACAATTGATGGCAGATGATGCGGAGAATGTGCGTAGGTTTTCGGAGTGACTGTGCCGACTGCTCAAATGAGTCATTTGACACGGACTTGATGATTGCATACAATCGTCTTTTTGGCCGCCAAGCTGTGAGTGACTTTCTGCGGTCCGCAGTTCAAAATCATATTCGTTCCTGAACATAAAACTGCCGAGGCACGGATGGCGATAGACTGGCAGAATCTGGTCTTTCTTGAAAGCGATTTCGTATATCTTCGCGGAGTATTTCGGGAACGGAAGCAGCCGTTGTCGCTTCAAGCACTTCTCTCCGACTTCGTCGAGTACCGGATGCATGCGGGCGACGAGAGTTCCGGAGTTATTGCATATCATCCCTATGACACATATATGATCGGTCAAACGGTTTATTTTCCCGCTCATGATGAGCGCGAAGTTATCCGGGAAATCGAGCCGTGTGTCTTTCTTGGTGAGAAGTGTTCAACGATCGTTTATCGCAGCAAGCGTGACAAGACGGTTCGGACTTTTATTGCCGGAGCGACAGAGTACTTTGAAGGTTTGTCTCATCCGCCGCCGCCGGAGGGCGAGGCGACATCTGTTGAGGAAATCATTGAGCGCTACGGCCTTGCGATCAGAGCTCGACTCGGTGCCATCCTTGCCAGTAACCGGAATTTCTGCCGATTCAGGGATTGGTGGTTACTGCGGGAATTGGCTCTAGAGGTAGATGTAAGGACAGCTTACAACTACGTTTATGAATACGGTTGTATCGACAGTCATACGTTGGCCGTGAGCGTTCTGGGTGATCTTGATCTTTCAAAGGGCGAAGATCAACTCAAGCTGTTTTCCTTGTGCTTCAAACTCGGCAGTGACCGGCGGTTGCTGTACGATCCGATCCTCGATCTGTGGCGGCTGCCCAGACTATACGGAATTCAGAAGCGGTCCATTGGACGGACCGATGACGAACACAAGGTGGAACTGCACCCCGCTCCCATCTATCCAGACACACCTTCCGCGCGAAAGCAGATCAACAATCTCGAAGACGGCGACATGTGGTCGTTTACTGATTTTGCCGAAGAAGATCGAAATCTTCTGGCAAGTTTTGGCGAAGACATGTATGAGGCCGTTGAACAGGAGTACGAAGACTGGGCGGCGCAGCGTCCGAAGTCAGTCACGTTTCGTCTTTCTACTGCCAATGTGCTGAACGGGTTTCTCAGTCTCCACCCTGACGCTCGCAAGCTATTTCCGGAACGAGCAAAGAAGGCAGTTCTGGCTGATGATTTCGGCGTGAGATTTGACGTTGTTATTGACATTGCCAACAGGATTCTCTACAACTCCGACGGTCTGCTGGTCGATTATTTTGCTGCTCATAGCCTTGAATCTGGCTGCGAGGTTCACGTCGAGCACCTCGACTCTGAGACCAATTACCACGTCTTTTTCAAAAAAGAAGCAGCCGAAAAGGTTCCAACGGTTGTCGTGGGGTATGATGAGTCGAGCCGGACCGCGATGTATCACTATGAGGAAGCGGAACCAGCCTGCCAAGCAAAATCCATTTTCCGGGTGAAGCTGTCACCTGATGATATGGTGGCGCTTAGGGAAGCTGCCTATCTACAGCAGAAGAATACATTTGACTTGATCTGCGAAGAACTGCCTCGCTTGGCACAAGTGGTGCCCGAAGGGACAGTGACTGCGGAGCAATTGTTCGACGCGGTATACGTTCGTCGACCTTGTCAGTTGACAGTCTTGCTCGGGGATCTGTGTCGGCATCCTTGCTTCAACAGGCACGAAGTTGGCGGTTGGACGATGGTGGCGGATGGGTCGATCGAGCCACTACCTCCCACGTTGCAGTGGGAGCCGACAATGCCCACGAGTTCGCGTCGCCATTCCGAAGAAACAGAAGAAGCCGTTGCAGAAGCAGAACCGGCGCCGACCGCCGAAGAAACTGAGGCTTTGCCGGCAGCGACCGAGACAGCACAGGAACCAGCTCCTGAGACTGTTGTGCAACCAAAAGCCAAGCCTGAGCTCAAGGAAAAGCCGAAGCCAAAACGTGATGTTCATGTGCCTGATTGGGTTGGAACGGAACTCCGCGCGGAGATAGAACGTTTTGTTTTGAACCACCGGAAGTCTGAGGATATCGATCCAAGCGAATGTCTGGACCCCGACATTTTTGATGAATTCTACGTCGAAGCATATGCGAGTCGTCGGCATCAACGGTACGCGACTCCCCGAGAAGTCGTGAAATTTATGGTTGAAATGGCTGATCCGCGGATTGGCCAACGAATCATAGACCCCGGCTGTGGGACAGGCTCCTTCGTTCTGGCGACACTGCAATGCCTGAAGAAACAGCTTGAGCCGGGTCTGGCAATTGCCAGGGACTCCATGCGTCTTCTCGAAATTCCTCCCATTGAAGGTGAGACGGAGCCGCGTCATGCTCTGGCGGTAGATGAGGACGAGGTTCGTCATGCATTCAATGCTGTGTGCTCTCCAAATGTGGCCGGCATAGACCTGGAGCCGATGGCTGTTGAAGGAACCACGCTGAATCTGGCGCTGCACGGCTTTTCCGGGGCGCAGTTATTGGTGTACGATGCCATGGCCTCACAGGATATCGTTCCTACCCCGATATTTGATGTTGTTTTGGGCAACCCCCCTCCTGGTGAATATTGGGAAGAGGCTTTCTACTCGAGGTATTGGGAGTTGGCCAAGCCCGGCGGTCGGATTGTCACGCTTATACACAATTCCGTACTGCTCGGCCCAGACCGGAGTGAACTGCGGAATTGGTTTACGTCCTATTTTGTGGTTGAGGCTCTCGTGACTTTGCCGAAGCCCAAGAAGAAGGACCTGTATGGGGAACAGCTTCACGTTGTCTCTCTCCGGAAGCCTGTGGAGGGTGAGGAGTTCGGCGAAACACTTGTTGCACGTGCGGAGAAATACTCGCAACTGCAGACTATTGCAGAAGCCTTTCATGCTCAAGGTGTTGAACCAGCAAGCGCGTAGAACGAAAAGTTGCTAGCTGAAGGGAAAGAACTGTCTTGGCAAAGACAAGAATAATTCGAAGAAATCATCCGTTGATTCTTTCCATCGATCAGGCTGCGCTAGCTGAACGCATGGACCCGGGATTTTGGGATCCCAAGTACGATGAAGCGATGGAGTGCGTTCGCAAGGGTCCATTCGGGGAAACACTGACCCCCATTAGCAGACTTCTCGACCAGACAGGCATTTCTCAAGGATCGAAGGGCAAATCAACGTACGTCAAAGAAGGATTGCCATACGTACGCATTGGCAATATGAGGCTCACCGGTGTCGATCTCAGCAGTGACGTTAGGTTTGTCGAAGAAAACGGCCCGATGGATCGCCCCGGCAGTCGGCCTCAACCGGGGTATGTCCTTGTGGTGAGAACCGGAGCCACCATCGGCAAGGTTGCGATATGGTTGGATGAGTCACCCCCCGCGGCGGTTTCAAGCGTGATTTACAAGCTCAATTTTAGTGGCGTGAATCCTTACTTTGCCTGCACATACCTGAAGAGTCAGTACGGACAGAGTCAGCTTGAACGTATGAAGAATGGTGCGGCCGTAGAGAACCTGAATCTCGAAGAAGTTTCATCTATCCAGATGGTTGTTCCACCGGAAGAAGTGCAGTCTCAGGTGGAAACTGAATACCGCGACATGTCGAAACATCATCTTTCTGCAATGAAGGCGGCAAACGAAGGGCGTAGGATTGATCGTGACAACGAACTCAAAATTGCCCGCCTCAAACTCGAAGACCTGCTTTCCCGCTTTACCGATTTCATCGCCGGAACGCGCGAAAAGTTGTGAGGCTTTGGGAGACACCCTTTCCGGTCATCAGAATGAAATCATCGTATGCCAGTTGCCCGTTGTTCTCCAACTGATATCGGAAAAGATAGCATGACGGTTGCAAAAAGAAAGCGACTTGGTCAGTTCTTCACACCACCACAGGTTGTGGAATTTATATTCGATGCTGTCGGTTTCAGACCAGGCTGGACCGTAATAGACCCATGCTGTGGTGACGGGGCGTTTCTCGCCCCAGCGCAACGTCGTGGCCCCAGTGTATTGGTAGGTTTGGAACAGGACCCGCATGCACTGGCGGTATGCCGGACCGCTCTGGACCCGAAACCTGGGCACGTGCATCTTTTGCAGCAAAACGGGCTAGCCGAAATCGCATCATGCAACGGAGTTCCTCGCAAGGATTTTGATCTGGCCGTCGGAAATCCACCATTCAATAGCGGTCGGTTTCGTGATCCACAGGCCGATGCTGCTTGCTCGCGCTATATCGACGAACTGGCGGGACTGAGTCGGTGCAAGACGACAGCAATGAATGGAAACTGTCGCGGTGATTGGGAGATTGAAGTCGCTTTTCTTCTCCGATTTATCTCGCTCGTGCGGCACGGCGGGCGTGTCGCCGTTATTATGCCAAAGGGATTCTTCGCAAACTGGAAACTAGCTTCGCTGCGTGTAGCTCTTCTTACTAGTTGGAGAGTGGACGGCGTGATCGAACTACCGACAAAGACATTTGCCGCCGTCGGCACGATGGTGCGCACGGCCGTGTTGTTTCTTACGAAGAAGGCTCCCACACGGCGTAGCAGGACTATTATCACACGAGTCAATGACCTTTGCGAGCTTTCGGAGGTCTCTGCCGTGCTCTCATGAGCCCTCATTTGTTCAGCTTGAAAACTGCAGGGCTACATGTTAACATCCGACGTCGGGAGCTACACTAGCTGAATCCGCGGAGTGACGACATGCAGGCTGGCGGCATGTCGCTACAACTATTGTCCCACCTTGAGGTTAGATGTGCCGAAACGAACTGATATTCAGAAGATCATGATTCTTGGGGCAGGCCCGATCGTTATCGGACAGGCCTGTGAGTTTGACTATTCCGGAACTCAAGCCTGCAAAGCCCTTCGTGAAGAGGGCTACACCATTGTTCTTGTAAACAGCAACCCTGCCACCATAATGACCGATCCGGAAATGAGCGACCGGACCTATATTGAGCCGGTAGTAGCAGAGGCTGTTGAGAAGATCATTGAATTGGAAAGACCGGATGCATTGCTGCCCACTCTTGGAGGCCAGACTGCGCTCAATGTGTCGGTGGAGCTGGCGGAACGAGGAGTGCTGGACAAGTACGGTGTTGAGATGATCGGGGCCACTCGCGAGGTGATTCACAGGGCCGAGGACCGGGAAGAGTTCAAGCTGGCGATAGAGCGGTGCGGACTTGAGCTTCCGAGGAGCGGACTTGCTCGTTCGATGGAGGAAGCTCGGCAAGTGGTTGAAGAGTTGGGTTTGCCTTGTGTGATTCGTCCGGCGTATACCTTGGGCGGCACCGGCGGTGGGGTTGCGTATGACCAGGAAGAGTATGAGCAGCAAGTGATACTCGGCCTCGAATCAAGTCGCATATCGGAGGTACTTATCGAGGAGTCTCTGTTAGGCTGGAAGGAATTTGAGCTCGAAGTGATGCGCGATAAGAAGGACAATGTCGTTATCATATGCTCAATTGAGAACATCGATCCGATGGGCGTTCACACTGGCGATAGCATTACCGTTGCACCCGCTCAAACGCTTACGGACAAGGAATACCAGCTGATGCGTGACGCGTCGATCCGCATAATTCGTGAGATCGGAGTGGAGACCGGCGGGTCGAACATCCAGTTTGGCGTAAACCCACGTGATGGTCGGATGGTGGTCATCGAGATGAACCCCCGCGTTTCGCGCAGTTCGGCTCTTGCCTCAAAGGCTACTGGCTTTCCGATTGCCAAATTTGCAGCGAAGTTGGCTGTTGGCTACACGCTGGACGAGATTCCAAATGACATCACCAGGGAAACTCCCGCGAGTTTTGAACCGACGATCGATTACTGTGTCGCGAAAGTTCCCCGGTTTGCTTTTGAAAAGTTCAGTGGTACCGACCCGACGTTGACGACACAGATGAAATCTGTCGGTGAAACGATGTCGATAGGCCGCACTTTTAAGGAAGCAATCCAGAAAGCGTTGCGTTCGCTCGAGATCGGGAGGTCTGGTCTGGGTCTGAACAAGAAAGACGTGGCGCAGAGAGGGGAGCTTCCGTCGATTGAGGAAATCCGCCGACATTTGATTACTCCCTGTGCTGAACGAATGTTCTACCTTCGGCTTGCGTTTCTTGCTGGCATGACGGTAGAAGAAATATACGATCTCACGAGTATTGATCCGTGGTTTCTTGACGCTATCAAAGAGATCGTCGAGTTTGAATCAGAACTCAAGAGGTTCAGAACAATTCAAGAAGTCCCAGTTGAAATTCTGAGAAACGCAAAGCAGCTCGGATTTTCCGATGACCAGCTATCCCGGCTCTATGGGACGACGGAAAAGGAAGTACGAGTCTTTCGGCAGAAGCAAGGGATCAACGCCGTCTTCAAGCTGGTCGACACGTGTGCTGCTGAATTCGAAGCCTACACGCCGTATTACTATTCGACATACGAGCAGGAAGATGAGATCAGACCTACGGAGAAGCCAAAGATCGTCATTCTTGGCGGCGGTCCAAATCGAATTGGGCAAGGCATAGAGTTTGATTATTGCTGTGTTCATGCCTCCTTTGCTTTGAAGGAGCTGGGGTATGAAACGGTCATGATCAACTCCAATCCGGAGACTGTTAGTACCGACTATGACACGTCAGATCAGCTCTATTTCGAACCCCTTACGCATGAAGATGTGTTGAACATATGTGAGAGAATCAATCCCGACGGGGTAATCGTGCAATTTGGAGGGCAGACGCCGCTCAATATCTGTCACGAGCTCGAAGCATCGGGTGTGAAGATCATTGGCACTTCCACAGCAAGCATAGACGCAACGGAAGATCGCAAGAAGTTTCAAGCATTGCTTCACAAACTCGGCCTGCACCAGCCTCCGAATGGCACGGCAACCAGCATTGAAGAAGCAGTTGAGATTGCCAATCGCATTGGATATCCGGTTCTCGTTCGTCCGTCCTACGTGCTTGGCGGTCGAGCCATGGAGATTGTCTACAGCGACGAAGGTCTGCAGACGTATATGCGACAGGCAGTGGAAGCTTCGCCGGAAAAGCCGATTCTTGTTGACAAATTCCTCGACGAAGCCATCGAGGTGGATGTGGACGCAGTATGTGACGGGGAAGCAGTGGTTATCGGCGGGATAATGGAACACATCGAGGAGGCCGGCGTTCACTCTGGTGACAGCGCCTGTACCATTCCGCCATTCAGCCTTAGCGAAAGTATGCAGGACACCATCCGCAAAACAACGATTGCCATGGCCATCGAGCTTCAGGTGAAAGGTCTGATGAACGTGCAGTATGCCGTGAAGAGCGGACTGCTGTACGTGCTCGAAGTTAACCCAAGAGCCTCGCGAACGGTTCCCTTTGTGAGTAAGGCGACGGGTGTGCCCCTGGCAAAGATTGCGGCGAAGGTCATGGCAGGAAAGACGTTGGAAGACCTCGGTTTCGCCAGCGAAGCCATTCCTTCCGGGTATGTTGCCGTCAAGGAGTCTGTTCTGCCTTTCAGCAAATTCCCGGGGGTGGATATCGTTCTGGGACCGGAAATGAAATCGACAGGCGAGGTAATGGGCATCGATGAGGATTTTGGCATTGCCTACGCAAAAGCTCAAATGGCGGCTGGATATGCTCTACCACTGTCCGGCAACGTATTTGTAAGTGTGAGGGATACGGACAAACGCAAGATCATACCCATTGCTCGACGCCTGGCCGACTTTGGTCTGAAACTCGTGGCAACACGTGGGACTTGCAGCGTTCTGAAAAGAAACGGTATCGAAGTGCAAGAGCTTCTCAAAATCCAGGAAGGGAAGCCGAACATTCTGAATATGATCCGCAATCAGGAAATCGAGCTGATAATCAACACGCCAAGCGGCAGAGCATATGCTGGCGACGAGGTGAAGATGCGTAGCGTCGCGACAATGCAGAGTATACCGATTATTACAACCTTGGCAGCCGCGGAAGCAGTCATCAGCGGTCTCGAATCTCTCCGTCGACGTGGCTACGGCGTTCGTGCAATTCAGGAGTTTTACAAGGAAGGTCTGGTCGCCAAGGCCTAGATCGGTCACATCAGTTTTCCGGGGGAAGTACTTTTGCGCCATTTGATTACTGGAGGAGCGGGATTCATTGGCTCACACTTGGCAGAGCTTCTCCTGCAGCAGGGCGATGAAGTCACTGTGCTGGATGATCTCTCGTCCGGGAAACGGGAGAACATCGAATACCTTGAATCCAAAAGTTCTTTCAGGCTGGTCGTTGGCTCGGCATTGGACGGTTCCGTTCTCAAGGGGTTGATTTCCAGCGCCGATGTGGTCTACCACTTGGCTGCTTCGGTTGGTGTGCTCCGGCTTCTCAAGGAACCGGTGCACGTGATGCACAACAACATAGGCGCGGTTCAGTCCGTACTCCGAGCGATTGATGAATCTGGATCGAGCGGATGCAAAATTGTCTTTGCCTCAAGCTCCGAAGTGTACGGAGAGTTGAAAGAACATCCCTCGCGTGAGGATGATTCCCTGGAGTTTCCCGCTCCGACTGACACACGATGGTCATATCGTATCTCAAAAGCGGTTGGCGAGTCAATGTGTCTGGCATATGCTCGCGAACGCAAAATGCGAGTCGTAGTTGTCAGGCTGTTCAACACCATCGGACCGCGACAGAATGCCGATCGCGGACCAGTTGTGCCACGTCTTGTGACCCAAGCCGTAAATGGCAAACCAATGACAATCTTCGGCGACGGGCGGCAGACGCGCTCTTTTGCTTCTGTAAGGGAAGTTGTTGACGCCATTTCGCGGTTGGCAAAGGATGATCGGACGGACGGCGAAATATTCAATGTCGGCGCAAACCAGGAGATCTCGATTCTTGAACTGGCGGATAAGATACGTTTATTGGCGAAAAGCGATTCGCCAATTGAGTTTCATCCATACGAAGAAGTCTGTGGAGCGGGATTTGTTGATGTCAGGCGTCGGGTTCCTGATTTGACGAAGCTTGAGCGAGTCCTCGGCACGAGAATGCCGTTGGAACTTGATGAAACGCTGGCAGATATTGTACGGTCACATCAGCATGTTCGCCACGCTCGGCCGTAGAGTATACACTAGGTAAACCTGCCGATAGGCTTTGTGCCGTATCCGCAGCATAAGTGGCGCTAAGATTTCATGTTGATATGCGTGAAAGGTCTGATGTCATGAAGATTTTGGTAACCGGAGGGTGCGGGTTTATTGGGTCGAACTTTATCCGCTACATGCTCGAAGAGTACGAGAACGTTGAGATTACCAATCTTGACGCCCTTACGTACGCCGGCAACCTCAAGAATCTTGTCGATCTCGAGGACAATTCTCGGTACACGTTTGTTCGTGGTGATATTACAGACAAAGATGTTGTTGCAGAGCTGCTAAAGCCCGGCATGGACGGAATCGTCAACTTTGCTGCAGAAAGTCATGTTGATCGAAGCATTCTCGACTCAACACCGTTCATAACGACAAACGTATTGGGTGTTCACGTGCTCTTGGCTGCAGCGGTGGAATACGAGGCCGGTCGTTTCCTTCAGGTTTCTACCGATGAAGTCTACGGTGCGCTAGGTGAGACGGGCAGATTCACTGAGACAACGCCACTGTCTCCAAGTAGTCCATATTCGGCGAGCAAGGCGGCCGCCGATCTCATTGTTGGCTCATTTCACAAGACCTTCGGTCTAGAGACGATCATCACGCGTTGTTCGAACAACTACGGCCCGTATCAGTTTCCGGAAAAGCTCATTCCTTTCTTCGTCACTAATGCTATGAACGACATGGAGTTGCCTCTCTACGGCGACGGACTCTATGTGCGTGACTGGATTTATGTGAAGGATCACTGCCAGGCAATAGATGTTGCGCTCAGGAAAGGAAGGCCGGGTGAGGTCTACAATATCGGTGCTGATAGTGAGGAATCCAATATCGAGATAACGAAGCTCATCCTTGCAGAACTTGGCAAACCTGAATCGCTGATCAAATTTGTCAAGGACAGACCTGCTCATGACCGTCGCTATGCAATTGACGCGGGAAAGATCAGAGAAGAACTGGGCTGGGAGCCTCATTTCACATTCGAGGAAGCTATGTCGGAGACCATTCGGTGGTACGTCGATGAACAGGAATGGTGGAAATCTGTTCGCAGCGGCGAATACCTGAAGTATTATGAAGAGCAATATGGTGATAGATGAAGAATAATGAGGGGAATGTCACCGTGCACAAGGTTCTCGTCGTTGGCTGCAATGGAATGCTCGGCGCCGACATCATGACGTTGTTGAAAAGAGATGCCGACTTTGATGCCGTCGGCATTGACCTGCCAGACATAGAGATTACAAAGCAATCCTCAATCAAGGGCGTATTCAAGGGTGTCAAACCGCAGGTCGTTGTTAACTGCGCAGCTTATACCGATGTGGATGGTTGTGAAAACAATCGCGACCTGGCTTTTTCCGTCAACGGAGAAGGACCCGGGCACCTGGCCCGCGCTGCCGGAAAGATCGGTGCCAGCCTGATACATATCAGCACCGATTTCGTCTTTGACGGGACCAAACTATCGCTCTATGTAGAGGAAGATATTCCCAATCCAATCAGTGCCTACGGCGAATCGAAACTTTTCGGTGAGAGAAGTGTGATCGAGCAGACAGATGCCTTCGCGATTTTCCGCACCGCCTGGCTTTATGGTCATCACGGCCGCAATTTTGTGGGGATCATTCAGTCGCTGGCGGCTGATAAGCCGGAGATTCGAGCGGTAACTGACCAGATGGGGTCCCCGACTTACAGCGTGCATTTGGCAAAGGGCATAATCGCTGGCATCAAGAAGAACATCAGAGGTCTCTATCACTTGACCAATTCGGGATGCTGCACGCGATACGAGTGGGTCAGGAAGATCCTTGAACTTTCGGGACTGGAAACGAAATTGCTCACAGCGAAAGCTGTCGATTTTCCCAGGCCTGCCGCGCGTCCTTCCAACTCGGCGCTGGACTGCTCCAAATTTTCACAGGCCACAGGGCACGAAATGCCAAGTTGGGAAAAAGGATTGGAAGCGTACTTTGCTGCGTGAGAGCGTGGCATACCTTAGAGAAACGAGAGAACCATCAAGATTGTCTCTTCCACATGAATAGTTGCGTCCGATGTCACTGATCAGCCACCCGCTTCCTGAGTCGTTCTACCTACAGCCAACGATAAGCGTTGCTCGTGAGCTTCTAGGGTGCATTGTCACCAGACGCTGGCGGGGCAAATGGATTTCAGGTCGGATCGTGGAGACCGAGGCCTACCTGACCGGAGATCCAGCGTGCCACGCGTGCAGAGGTAAGACGAAGCGCAATGCTGCGATGTTTGGTCCCCCTGGTCACGCCTACGTATACACAATCCACACGCATTGGCTTCTCAATGCCGTCACACAGCCTGATGGCGTGGGCGAGGCCGTATTGATCCGGGCTCTCGAACCGCTCGATGGCATTGAGCAGATGAGACGAGCAAGAGGGATGGATCGAATCCGCGATCTCTGCCGCGGTCCCGGGCGGCTCTGTCAGGCTCTTCGAATAGACCGAAAGCTCAACGGCAAGTCGCTTGCCAGGGATAGCCTGCTGATTCTGCCGAGCCCGGAGCCGGTGGAAGACATCTGCTCAGCCAGACGGATTGGCATCCGACATGCGGCGGATAGAGAATGGCGTTTCTATGTCTCCGGTAGTCGCTTTGTGTCAAGGACGTAGACAACTAATTGACACCGCAGCTGTTTATCTCAATCACGCATTTCTTGAATTGTCTGCCGCGATCTTCGAAGTTGTCGAACATGTCGAAGCTTGCAGTAGTCGGTGATAGAAGAACGATATCGCCGCGTTTGGCTGTCCGATAGGATGCCTCTACGGCGGTTTCGAGGGAGGGGAATGTTTTTACAAGCGGAAGATGCTCTGTGCGGAGACTATTCACTGCCGATGCGATTTGTCCTGCTGTTTCTCCGATCAGGAAAATCGCTCTTGTTTTTCTCGCTGCCACCTTGGCGAAGTCGTTGTAGGTCAAATCCTTGCTTGATCCGCCCGCGATCAAGATGACACGTCTGTCAAACGACTCGAGAGCGCGAATCGTGCTCGATGGTGTGGTGGCTTTGGAGTCGTTGAAATACCTCACGCCACACCACTCGCCGATAAACTCAAGGCGATGTTCCACGCCTTCGAATGTCGAAAGTGCTTTTCCGATTTTCTTTGGGGAAATGCCCGCTGCTGCACACGCCGATGCGCATGTCAATGCGTTCGCAACGTTGTGTTCACCGGGGACCTGTAGATCCGATACACTGCAAATTCTCTGTTCCTGTTTCCCAAGTCGCAGGACAAGTTCTTTGTCACTCAGAAAGGCCCCTTCGAGAGACTCATTTCTCAGTCCAAAATACTGGACTCTTCCCGGGCAGTCATTTGACCATTGGCGGATTACGGGGTCATCTGCATTCAAAACGGCGATATCGCCTGCTGTTTGATTTGAGATAATATGCTTTTTACACCTTGCGTAGTCTTCAATCGTGGGATGGTTGTCCAGGTGATTCGGATGGAAATTCGTGACTACGCTGATTGCAGGTGCGACCTTGATCCAGTCAAGGCGGCGAAGTTGAAAACTCGACAGTTCCAAAACGACCGTGTCACCCGGTTCGATTTCGCGGATTTGCGGTAACAGTGACTGGCCTATGTTGCCTCCCACCCATGTCTTTCTTCCCGAACTCTTCAGGACATGCCCGATCATGCTCGTTGTTGTTGTCTTGCCGACGCTTCCCGTGACACCAAGAATTCTGGCCGGGCAGAGTTTGAAAAACAGGTTTACTTCGGTTTCGAGTGCCACCCCCTTCTTACTGGCAAGTACAAGAAATGGCGAATCTTCCTTCACACCTGGATTGACAACGATAACATCGGCATTGACGAAATCTTCCTCGCGGTGTTCGCCCAGAGTGTAGGCGATGTCCAGGTCGTGCAGTTTGTTGATGGAACTAAGCAGTTGCTTTTCGGATCGGAGATCAGTGGCTGTGACCGTGGCCCCACATTCGGCAAAGAATCGTGTGGCAGCAAGACCGCCACCGAGAAGACCGAGCCCCATCACGGTGACACGTTTGCCGCCGAAGTCAGGCAAATGTTTCGATGTTCTAGTTGCCATTCCGACGAGAATTCCTCCACATCAGGCATGCAAGTTTGCCAACCTTCCGCGTATACTACTTCACTGGAGAGCACTTGCATATTAGCCTTGATCCTCGCCGAAAGCAATGATGATGCTTGTTGACTGGGTGCCTCACGGCCTCTATAATCAATCAACGGTATGGTTGAAGGGTTACGAGGAGGGGAAGGTCATCGCTAACGAATCAGACCTTGGAGCGTATCTCAGGGATATAAGCAAGATATCGCTTCTTACAGCTGACGAAGAGAAGCTGTTGGCGAGGCGAATCGAGAAAGGGGACCAGTACGCCCGCGAAAGGTTCATCAGCGCCAACTTGCGACTTGTTGTTTCCATTGCAAAGAAATACACCAACCGCGGCCTCTCTTTGCTCGATTTGATCGAGGAGGGTAACCTGGGCTTGCTGAAGGCCGTCGAGCGATTTGATCCGACAGCCGAGAATCGCTTCAGTACCTATGCCACGTGGTGGATCAAGCAGGCTATCCGTCGAGCACTGACCAATACAGCTAAGACAGTGCGGGTACCCGCGTATATGGTTGAGCTTGTGGCGCAGTGGAAGAGTGCTTCCATTGAGCTATCCATGAAATTGGGACATGAGCCAACAGTTGACCAAATCACCGAACTCGTGAAGCTTCCTCCCGAAAAGACTTCCCTTATTAAGCGCGTCTTCAAGGCTGCTCAGACATCTTCACAAGCTGTCAGCTTGGACCTGTTGGCATCGTCAAGCGACTCCATTGAGGACTACAAGACGCGCCAACCTGAGCAGGACCTGTTTGACGAGTTCGAAAAAGAACGGATCCGCAATTTGCTGGGTGTCATTAGTCCGAGGGAAGCGGAAGTCCTGAGACTGCGATACGGTCTAACCGATGAAAAACCCAAGACGCTTGAGCAGATAGGCAAGGCCGTCGGTCTGACGCGCGAACGAGTGCGACAGATCGAGCGAGAAGCCCTCAAGAAACTGTACGAGGAGATGAGGGACGATGTAGACGAACAGGCGTCGCGGAACCGAAAAGACCGCCGAAAAAGATAGTCTCCTCTGTGCAGCATCTTTTTACAGTGAACTGAACTCGCCGTTTCCTTTCCCCCACGGGCCGTTTGTGCTAAAATGCCCTTTTACTTGTTGAGATGCACTGCCGCGCTAGGATCGGTTGATCATTATCTTTTTTCTGCAAAAATATGGCCGCAAAGCTGACGATTATCGTGCCGACCTTCAACTCCCGGCGCACTCTTCGCAAATGTCTTGAGAGCGCAAAATGGGCCGACGAAGTTCTTATTGTCGATTCCTTCAGTACTGATGATACACTGGAGATCGCAAGGCAGTACACCGATCGCATTCTTCAACATGAGTACGTCAACTCCGCCACACAAAAGAACTGGATCATACCTCAGGCAGAGCACGAATGGGTCATGATACTTGACTCAGACGAGGTCATTACAGAAGACCTGAAACATAGGATCCAAGGACTGCTTGAATCACCTGGTGATGTGGATGCGTTTCGCATACTGCGGCGCAGTTATTTCTTTGGACGACTAATCCGCTACTCGGGGTGGCAGAACGACCGAATGGTGCGGCTCTTTCTGCGAGACAAAGGGAGATACGAACCTCTGCATGTGCATGCAGACGTGGTTGTGCCCGGACCAATAGGAGAGGTCGACGAATACCTCATACACGATCCCTATGAGGACCTTTCTGATTACTTGGACACTCTGGATCGATTTACCACCTGGGCGGCAAAAGACCTGCAGGATCAGGGACGACGAGCTCATTGGTACACTCTCATTGGTCATTCGGGATTTGCTTTTTTTCGCAATTACATTTTGCGCGCGGGTTTTCTCGACGGCTTTCACGGATTCCTTCTGTGTGGGCTTTCGTCTTTCTATGTGCTCGTGAAGTACGCCAAGCTGTGGGATTTGCAGCGCAACGCGCTGACGGAGAAGTCGTGACCATGCCCGCACGAGATTTGCAGTCCTTTGTTGTCGAGCAACAGAGAGACGTTCACTGGACGGTTCGCTCTGATTGCGCCGAGTGGTTTCTCACCGACATTGCGCCTCATTATCAACAGATAGAAAAAGAAAAGGGCGTTGAGGTTATCAAGCAGAGTATGCGTCGTGTAGTCTGTCGCGTAGGGCCCCCTCTCGCCAGAGACGGAAACCTGATAATCAAACGGCAGGCGTTCTCCGGTGTGAGTTATTTCCTCAAATACGTCTTGCTCAGAAACAAGGCTGCTCAGGAATGGCGTATCGCATGGCGTCTTGCAGAAGCAAATATCCCCAGTTTCATGCCGGTGGCACTGGGAGAAAGAAGGAAGTGGGGCTCGGTTACGGAATGCTGTCTTGTTGCCGAGGAGATCTCTGGCGCCGAAAAACTATCGCGATATACAGAATCACTCGGGCAACAGCCTGAGACAAAGGAAAAACATCTGCAGATTCGTCGTTTGCTGAGGGATTTGGCACAGCTATTGGGCAGGCTCAATGGAGCGGGTATCTATCACCCGGATCTGCATGGAGCCAATATCCTTGTGCGTCCCAAAGGCGAAACGGCTTATGATCTCTTTCTCATTGACTTGCATGCAGTCTGGCAAATGCGCGGTTTGCTTTCGTGGCACGAGCATCGAACCCTTGCTTTGTTGGCACGCGGTTTGTACGTGCTGAGAAATGACGCAAAGCTGGCCACACTCATTGCCGACTATCAACAGGCACGCGGACGAAAGCGCGAAAGCTGGCGAAAGGTTTTCCCCGCTGTTAAACGTCAGATGCGCAAGCGCCAGTGTGAACTATTCGAAGCTCGCGATCGGCGATGCATGCGTACAAGCACAAACTTCATTGATCGACGCGACAATGACTGCCGTATCATATTCCGCAGAATTCTGGCGGATCATCCGTTGGTCACGGACCCACTCGATAAATCCTCACGTGTTCAGCCCAATCTGAGTAAACAATACGAGGTTACAGAATATGCTGACCATCTGAAAGCGCGAGCAGTATGGCGGACGATTCACGGTTTGCGCTTGCGTCGGCAAAGCGCTCCCAGACCACATGTCTTGGTGGAGAGTCATGATCCGAAGGTTCCATCATGCATTCTTACCGAAATTGTTCCAGACGCACGGCTGCTCTCGGAACGGCTTGAAGAGTATCCTGCTGTGGCAAAGGGACAGGTGTTTGTGGAAAAGACGACTCTTCACAAGGCTGTGGCGAAACGTCTTTCAGCCGCTTGTGTAAATGGTGTGAAGCACCGGGAGTGTATCGCTTCCAGTTTGATTGTTGCCCGTGGGAAAAACGACTGGGACGTTTTGTTCGACCTCACGTCATCTGTCACTTTCAAGCGGCATCTTAACGACAATGAGAAGATCGATATGCTCGTGCAATTTGCAGCCAGCGTTCCATCATTCACTCGCACCGCTGCATGGCGTTTCTACCAAATATGCTTCAGGTACTCGCGACGCTGGATGAGGAGAGATGTTGTAGGTCGTATATGGCGTAAGGTGCATGATAGACTTTCGAGTAATCAGATTATGCATAACGGGGTTGATCGAAAGTGCACATCTGGAGCATCGGACAGTTGACCATAACTGGGCTTGGTACAATTTGGTCTGCCGAGGGGCTGTGATTGCAGTGAAAGCACTTCATCTTCTGAGTAACTGGCGATGGACGGGGCCAGCCGAACCGGCTGTGAATCTCTGCTCCGCTCTGCGCAAGTGTGGCGTGGAAACAAGTTTTGCCTGCGGCACAGAACCGTCAGATCGTGACAACGCAATACGTCGACGAGCGGAAGAGCTTGAGCTGCCCATTTACCATGGCCTTCGGCTGCGAAAGCACTTTTCGCCCCTCTCGAATTGGTTTGATGCACGAAAGCTTGCGACACAACTGCGTGAGCCGATTGACCTGATCCACTCACACATGCTCAGCGACCATGGCGTAGCCCTATCCGTTGCTCGAAGATTGAAACAGCGTGCGCTCGTAGTACGAAGCTTCTACACCAGCGACACAGTTCATGCCCCAGTGCGGACGAAAAGGGCACTCTTCGCTGGCACCGACGCAGCCATTGTGCCTTGTCAGGCTGCACACGATCTTCTGGTCAAGGACTTTGGGTATCCTGCAGAAAAAGTCGCGCTCATCGAAGTCGGTATCGACACAGAACGGTTCAATCCGGACCGAGAGCTTGCCGACGCTCGGCAGGAGCTTGGCATCAGCTCTGAGGATCTTGTGGTCGGCATAATCGCTCGGATACAACCGCACCGACGGTATTCCGTGCTGCTGGAAGCGGTCGCGAGTGTCGCGAAAGAAGTGCCCAATATCAAGTTGCTCGTACTCGGCCGTGGTCCGGACAAAGATGCGTTGGTTGTCGAGCCAGCGCACAAGCTAGGAATTGCGGACACGATCCGATTCTCGGACTATCGGTGGGACGATGACTATGTGAGCGCAGTAGCATGTATGGACATCGAGATGTTCCTTGTTCCAGGCACGGACGGCACTTGTCGCGCTGTTCGAGAGGCCATGGCGATGGGTAAGCCGGTGATCGCCGCTCGCCGGGGCATTTTGCCGGAGCTCATTAAGGATGGTGAAACTGGTTTTGTTGTCCATGACACACCGGAAAATCTCGCGAACTCGATGAAAATGTTGCTTACAAGCAAGGAACATCGACTGGAAATGGGCAGAGCCGCGCTTGCCGAGGCTCGGCGCCGGTTTTCGATGACGGCACAGGCAGAAAACGTCCACAAGCTTTACCAACGTCTTCTTGAGACACGGGTCGGAACGGAAGGTGATAAGTGATCTACGTTCTTACCTACCATCGTGTGCGGGAGCCGGACGTTGATGATCCAAAGCCGAGACTATGCGTTTCACCTGAGGTTTTCGAGGAACAGATAAAGTATCTGCTCAGTCGTGGCTACCATTTCACCAACTTCTCCAATCTGCCATTCGCAAGAGAGCATAGTCGGACGGTAGTATTGACTTTTGATGACGGCACTGTTGATAATTATGAATTTGCCTTCCCAATCATTCGCGATTGCGGTGTGACGGGGACAGTTTTTGCCGTCTCAGAGTTCCTTGGAAAACCAAACGCCTATCCCGATAGTGCTGTTGACGGCGGGCACAGGATAATGAGTGCAGAGCAGATTGCGGAAATGGCGAAGTTCGGCATCGAGATTGGCTCGCACACTTGCACCCACAGGTCTTTGCGTTCTTTGGACGATGAGGCACTGACGAGGGAGATGGTTGAATCGCGAAAAACACTCAAAAGCATAGTAGGGGAAGAGATTCGATCTATTGCGTATCCTTATGGTCATTGGGATGAGCGTGTGATCGCGGCGGCAGCACGAGCGGGCTATGGCTTCGGCTGTACCACTGAGCGCGGACACAATCACGGATTGTCGAAACCGCTTGAACTCAAACGTATACCGATGAGCAATTCAGTGAGAGGTCTTAGGCTCGCATTTCGATTGAGCCGTTGGTACGATCTTGAACACCGGCTGCGTGATCGTTAAAGACGCGGCGACTCTCTGGAAGAATCTCCGGAAGCGATGAAAATACTTCAGACCAATTTTCACACGAAGTGGGGCGGGCAAGCTGCTGTCGTGCTTAACCTGTCCCGAGCACTGGCAGCACGGGGGCACAGTGTCACGATTGCTACTCCGCTGGGCAGCATTCTCGCAGAAAGGGCCACAGCGGTTGGTTTGAATGTGTTCAGCGAAGCAAGGTTCAATACCCGTTGGCGTTTGTTTGCGTCCTTTAGTGACGGGAGCAGACTAAGGCGTCTGATTCGATCAGAAGGTTTTGACATTGTGCACAGCAATGGATCCCCGGATGGCTGGGGACTTACAGCGGCTATTAGAGGAATGAACCCTCGTCCCATCGTTTTGCGCACAAGACACAATTTCAAGCGCATTCGTCTTCACTATCTAAACCGATGGTTTTACGGCCAAGCGAGCGACCATGTTGTGGCCGTTTCTACAGGGATCAAGGAGCACTGTCTGAACAGCGGGCTCTGTTCGGAAGACAAGGTCACGGTCATCCACCCGGCTCTCGACACGACAGCTTTTCGCGCTGGCGTGATCCCTCGTATGCGGTTGCGCGAAGAGCTTGGGTTGTCTGATGATTCTCTTGTCATTGGAACGAATGCACGACTGGAAGTACAGAAAGGGATCGATTTCCTTCTGGAGACGTTTCGAGACGTACAGGCGCAAGAGCCGCGCGCGGAACTTGTGATTGCCGGACACGGCAAGCAGCGCCTTATTCTTGAGGCTCAGGCGCGTGAACTTGGTATTGCGGATAAGGTCAAGTTCTGTGGTTTTCGGTCAGACATACCTGTAGTGCTTGCAGGATTGGACTTGTTTGTTCTTCCGTCTCGGACTGAGGGTTTCGGTGTCGCTCTTGTGGAGGCAATGGCGATGAAGCTGCCGGTGATAGGTACACGTGTTGGCGGAATCACCGATATCTTGGCGGGCGAGACATGCGGAGTATTGGTCGAGCACGGCGATGTGAAGGGGTTTGCGGATGCAATCGTCAAGCTTCTACAGGATCCGGAGACCCGGAGCCGTCTTGGTTTGGCCGCTCAGAAACGAGCACAAGCTTTCAGTCCTGGATTCACAGCGGAATGCCACGAAACACTCTACGAAAGACTCTTGGCTCAACGAAAACATTGAGAGCAGGGACCAGGGACAACTGGTCGATGCACTATGAAAATTCTCTTTTCGCTTGACAACTTTGATCACGGCGAAGGCGGGGCGGAGAAATCCGTGCAGACAATTTCCGCTTCTCTCGCACGTGCAGGTCACGAGGTGACGGTTCTGCAAGCAGGACCGGAGCATGTGCCTTACGAGAGGTCTGGTTCGACGATTCATAGTCGGAGAGTCGGCAAACCTCCACTGCTTCACGATCGCGAGGTGTTGGTCTATTGGCAAAACCGTCGTTGGACTGAAGAACTCAATGCATTTCTTGATGAACACCCGGCGGATCTGATCTTCACACAGCATCGGCTTTCACCGGCGACGGTTGGCGTTGCGCGTGCGAGGTGTGTGCCTGTGGTGACATTTGTGAGGGCCTACGGTATGTTTTGCGCCACACAATTTCGTGACCATGACGCACTGGACGGGTGTGATCAGCAGTGCTTCCGATGTCTGCCATTTCGTCAGAAGATCAAGTACCCTCTCGTGTGCGGGGCTGTTCGAAAACTCGGCAAAGCTATCTGCGACAGCGATGTAGTACTGGCAAACAGCATGTATGTCCAGAATGTGATCGACAAGTTCTATGGCGTTCGATCTTATGTCCTGTATCCACCGGTTGATCTGGCAGCGATGCGCGTGGAACGAAACAGCGATGCTGACAGAGTGTTGTTTGTGAAGCCGCAGAAAGTAAAGGGAGTTGATATTCTGCGGGCTTTGGCTAGTGCAATGCCAGACGAAAGGTTCCTTGTGGCGGGAAAGCTGAGCACGCGATCTCAACGCGGATTCGCCGGTCAGAGCAACGTAGAATGTATGGGTTGGGTTGATGACATGCGTGAAGCTTACCGACGTTCGCGAGTGTTGGTGGTGCCTTCGCTGTGGCCGGAACCTTTTGGGCGGGTGTGTGTCGAAGCCGCAGCGAGTGGTATTCCGTCGATTGCCAGCAATGCTGGTGGTATTCCGGAGGCAGTTGGGGGAGGAGGCATTCTTGTTGACAATCGAGCGAACGTGGAGCAATGGAAGTCAGCGGTGCAGAAGCTGAAAGACGGATCTCTTTATGACAGCCTGTCCAGGAAGGCGAGAGACCACGCCCGACATTTTGGTGCCGACGTGCTCTACCACACACTGCAGGATGCGGTAAAGGAATCGCTGGGATTGGAGATTTGAAGGGCAGATATTTTGTGAAAGCAAGCAATCTTACGACACTGCAAATTGACACGGAACGCACCTGGCGAGGAGGCGAGCAACAGGCACTGTACCTCGCCAAAGGGCTTCGGGATCGGGGTCAACGATCGATTGTCGTCGGACAACCAGAATCACCGTTTGTGAGGGCGGCAGGAGCGGCTGGACTGGAGTGTCAGGCAATACGCATGCGCGGTGAGCTGGACCTGATAGCTGCTGCACGGATTGCCGCTCTGGCTCGACGTGAGAGAGCAGCGATTCTGCATGCACATACCTCTCATGCTCACGCACTTGCTTTGTTGGCACGCTACCTGGGATGCAGTGCGCAGGTAGTCGTTGCAAGGCGAGTGGACTTTCCGGTGCGTGGTGGATGGAAGTATGGCCGACGTGTTCGCCAGTTCATTTCCGTATCACAGGCAGTTAAAGATGTGCTTGTGAAATGTGGTGTTTCAGAAGACAGGGTTGTTGTCGTGCATGATGGCATCGATGTTGCCAGAATCGACTCGGCCCCCGAGCGGGACTACCGAGCCGAGTTCAATCTATCTCCGTCACATTTTGTGGTGGGCAACGTGGCTCATATGGCTGATCACAAAGGTCAGCGATATCTGATTGACGCGGTACCGTTGGTATTGGCAAGTCATCCTGAGGCCAGATTTCTGATCGTTGGTCACGGTGAGCTATGGGATAGCCTGACGTCACAAGCAAGGCGACTGGGTGTGGATAAACAGATTATCTTTGCGGGTTTTCGTAATGACGTTCCGAGCTTGATGAAATTCTTCGACCTTTTTGTGATGTCGTCGCACCTGGAAGGGCTTTGCTCGTCACTAATGGATGCAATGGCGGGTCGCAGGCCGATTGTGGCGACAAGAGCGGGAGGAATCCCAGAGCTGATCACGCATGAGCAAAACGGACTGCTTGTGCCGACGAAGGATGTCCCTGCATTGGGGGCAGCTATTGTTCGAATGATGGAAGACAGGGAATTGGCCGCTCGATTGTCGAGCCAGGGACGGCACAGCGTTGAGTCTCAGTTCTCAGTTGATCATATGGTAGAGAGAACAGCGAAGACATATGAGGAGCTTCTGCGGAGCATGTGAAAACGTGATATCATAGATTTATCAAGCAACATGAGCACATGGTCGCTGGAAAACAGGAGTCTGGAAAGGTAGTGAGCACAGTTCCCCCCGTAAGAGTATTGCATGTCGCTACGCGGCTGGATGCTGCTGGAACGGTGTTTGGCGTGATGAGCCTCGCGGAGCGGTGTCTTGAACAGGGATACCAGACAGCAGTACTCGCGCGACGCGGTTCTCTCACTGAGGAATGCTCCAGACGCGGGATTCCCGTGTTCGACTGTGAAGGAGATTTGCCTAGAAGTCGGTTTTCACGTTGGTTGCCGTCATCAAGTTCAGCGGCAAAAGCTGCTGAGTTTGCTCCTCACGTGTTTCATTTTCACGGAACGGAACTCGACCGTGTGGCGACTCGACTTTGTCGCTGGCTGAAGCTGCCATACGTATTGACGTTCGACGGGTTCTATAACCGTCGGCACAGGATAGTGTTTTCAAGAAAATGGTGCCGCGGCATAATCGCTCCCAACGAGAGTATGCGTGAGGACTTAGTAAATCAAGCACGCGTTCCAAAAGACAGGGTCAAAGTGATACCTGTTGGAGTGCGACTGAGTGATTACGAAGTGTGCTCGAAGAAAAGAAACAACGGACTCACGCCTATTGTCGGAACGTTTTGGCAAAGGTTGCCGTCTAAGGGGGTAGGGCAGTTGTTGCGCGCAGCTCGTCTTGTATTGGACGCAGGGGTTGAAGCTCAGTTCCTCGTAAGCGGCGAAGGGAGGAATCTTCGAGAACTGAAAGTGTTGTCTCGGGAGCTGGGGTTGGATCGTTGCGTAACCTTTCCAGGTGCAGTCTCTGATCATCGCGCTGTGTTCAGCGCAATGGATATCTTTGTGGCGCCGTCAACAGAAGAAGACTCGAGTCTGACGATACTGGAAGCAATGGCGAGTGGGTTGCCTGTCGTGGCGACGAGCGTAGGAAGCACTTATCAGGTCGTGCAGGACGAGAAGACAGGCTGTTTGGTGCGCCCGGGTGTAGTGCAGGCGTTGGCGGACGCCATCCTGGTTCTTCTCAGGGATCGATCACGTCGTGCCGAACTGGGACAACGTGCTCGACAGTTTGTCGCCGAGCAGCACGATGCGGAAAGGACAGCCGACCGGGTGATTGCACTTTACGAGGCGACTACCAAGTTGGCGGAGGAGAATGAAACGATAACATAGATGAACGGACTCTGCAGTCTTGGTCTCTGTTCTTGTAGTGAATTGAGGTGATATGCATGCCGATATACGAGTACGAATGCGAAAAATGCAGCAGAAGCTTTGAGATCCTTCAGCGATCCGATGAGAAAGTGAGCTGCCCATCTTGTGGCGGCAATAAACTTCGAAAACTGTTTTCAACATTTTCCTGCCCTACAGCGACGGCCGGTTTGAAGGAATGCGCCGGAGGATCACCTGCCTGCTCCGCGGAGCAGTGTAAATCTGGCATGTGCCCATTCAGCGGTCAATAGCGCCACGGAGACTGCCGCATCGTGTCAAATAGACAGAGCAATACACCCTTTGCGATTCCGTCTGTGTGGGTGTATTTGATTATTGCAGCGTCGTTTCTGGCCTATGGGTCTACATTGTTGAGCGGATACTCTTGGGATGATGGGTCCGTTATTGGAGATAACAGATTCGTCCACAACTGGCGTAACCTTCCATTGGTGTTTTCACAGAAATATGTGCGCACATTTGGTGAGGCCACATATCGGCCGATTGTAACGCTGACCTATTTCATCGACGGAGCTGTGTGGCGTGCTCATCCCGCTGGTGGTCACGCATTCAATCTTGTTCTTCACACGCTCAACGCCGTACTCGTATATTTGCTGGCGCAGCGGTTTGCGAGCCGGCGGCTTGCGGCGGGTGTGGCTGGGATTCTATTTGCCGTGCACCCCATACTCAGCGAGGTGGTCAATCAGGTCTCCTTTCGTGAGGACCTGCTTTGTGCTTCGTTTGCTTTGGGTTGCGCTTTGTGTTTCTTCAAACATCAAAACGACCGACCGAACGGTTTCCGTCGCCACATATGGGGCTCTATATTCCTGACGCTGGCGCTGTTCAGCAAGGAAATGGCACTTTCACTTCCTCTTGTATTGGTGATTTACAGTGCGCTCTTTCGTGTGCGAAATCGTCCATCGTCCTGGACGCGTACACTATCTCGTCTATCACCTTATTTGTGTGTGTGGGTAGTCTTCAGTGGTCTCATTCTGACTGGTCTTTGGAAGCCAATCCTCCCGAGCACTCGAGACGCTTATGTCGAGCACCGCTACGACATGTTTTGGATGGGGCATGGCACGTCGCCCAACGAGGTCGAGAAGAAGAGAGAGGAATTGGGTCTTGTTCTTTTTGAGGCTTCGACGGTGTCAGCGAAGATAGTCATGATGCCCCGCATCTTGACCCATCATCTGTTGAAAATCATCATGCCCGTGCGGCTGAATACGGAGTATGGCTGGCCACTGTCTGGTGTGAGCGGTTCGTGGCCCTGGATTATAGGTGGAATAGTGTCTATTGGATACTTGGTGCTGACGGCCGCGGTATGGCGACGTCATGCCATTGTCGGATTTGGTCTTCTTGCGTTCATTGTGCTTCTGATCCCGGTATTTGGATTGCTGCAGAACGCTTATATTGTGGCAGACCGATTTCTCTATCTGCCCATGACCGTTCTTGCAATGACAGTTGCGGCTGCACTTGTGCATGGCATTGATGATAGCAATAGTGTTTTTGTCCGCGCTAGAGTGTTCCTATTTGTTGTCTTGGTAGTGTTCTTTGTTATGCTGGACAACCATCGTCGACTGGATTGGAACGAAGACAGGGCTCTCTGGCGAAGCACCGTTGCCCTCAACCCCAGCAGCGCAAAAGCGCGCGTGAATTTGGGCCAGATGTACTACGACCAGGGACGACCATCTGCTGCATTTGCACAGTATCAATTGGGCGTAGTATATGATCCAAACTTTCCTTCGGCATACGTCAGTCTCTCACAACACTACGTGGACAGAGGGGAAGTTGGTAAGGCAGTGGAAACCCTTCTCAAATGCAACAAGCGAGGCATATTCTCTAGCCTCGCGCGATACAATCTCGCGATTTGCCTGCAGCAGCAAGGGAATTTTGCTCAAGCTCTTCGGCACTTCGAGGCGCTTCCACGTGATCGCAACGTGCAGTACCAGATTGGCGTGACATATGCACTGGCAGGCAAACCAGCGGAGGCGGAATACAATTTGAGAAAAGCTTTGGAGTTCGATCAGGACTTTCCAGAGGTACACGTGAGTCTCGCTTCTCTGCTTACCGACCTTCGAAGATATCCCGAGGCTTTGCAGCTTCTTTCGAGAGCGGAACAACTCAACCCGGACGACTGCAATACTTACGCGATCCGTGGTGTAATTCTTCGAAAGACCGGCGACCTTAAGTCTGCAGAGCAGATGCTGCTGAAAGCAATCAGTTGTGATCCAAAGAGCCTTCCTCCCTATTTGGATCTTGCAGTCACGCAGGCGAGGCAGGGTAGATCGCACGAAGCACGTATCAACGCTCAGCGTGTCCTCCAGCTCGGAGCGAGGGGAGAGTTGGCCGAGCTAGCGAAGAAGCTGATTACAGATTTGGCAACCTCCGGGGAGTGATCAGCCAGAACTGTTCGGTAGGTCATAACGCTGCACGTGAAATATGGTTGAAGTAGTAGTCAAAACGTCTTACGTGTCGCCCTTCTTCCACATTTGCGAAAAAATGAGTCGGACTTCCGAGACAAATTCCCTCTCCCTCAAATGGCTGCTTTTGAAGAACACTACGAGATCTTCGTCCACCCGTAGCGCCGGATCAGAGCAACCGAGTGAATGAATTGCTTTCACAATCTCATATAGCCTTGTGCAGCGTTCAGAATATCTGAAGGGGTTGCAGCTCCGGTTTGATGAAGCTTCTTTACGGTGATTCCTGCAACGAGGTTGCCGAATGCCGCGGCGAATTGAGGCTCTTTTCCTGCTGCGAGCGCAGCGACGATTCCTGCCAATGCGCTGTCGCCCGCGCCTACGGTGTCCAATGGTGGCTTCACTTGGACGGCGGGGATGTGATGCAATCGGAGTTCATCCCTCACAAGACATCCCTCAGCACCGCACGTCACAAATACCGGCTTGCCTGACCTGGCGAACAGAGTTTCAGCAGCCCTTTCACTCTCATTCATTGGTACCGTCTCGAGCAGGCCGCGGCTGACTCCGCTAAGATTTGCAGCTTCACGTGCGTTGAGCTTCAAGTACGCGCCCGGATAATCCATTCCGTAGTCTCGACTGTCAGCAACGAAGAGCGTCTCAGGGCTTTCTCGAACCAGCGTGGCAAGGCCGCGTCTGAGAAACTCCGTGTGTATGCCATACGATTCCTGTTGGTTGATGATCACGGCGTCAACGTGAGGGAGAATTGAACGAAGCCCTTTGATCAGATTGATGGCAGTGTGTTCGAAGAGCTGATTGAAATTGCCGAAATCGACCCTGTTCTGCTCCAAACCATTGATGTGCGGTTTGATGAACGTGACCGTATCCCATTTCTGTTGCTGAGTGAGGACAAGATCCATGTTTACGTCGTGTGACTCTAGCAGTCGGGTGACTTCGCGTCCCCAAGGGTCGTCTCCTACAACGCCAACGACGTGAACATCTGATAGTCTAAGAGCAACAAGATTGCTGATGACATTCCCTGCGCCGCCAAGAGCAGTGTATTGATTTGCCACAGGCTGTGTTGGCTTGCCCGTTTCCAAAGACTTCTCACTCGCGGACAGGTCGAAGTGCCAGTAGACGTCCAGACAGAGATCGCCGATGACTGCGACCTTCATCTTCTTGATGTCTTCGAGGAGTTTCTCAAGTTCTTCTCTGTCCATTTGTGCATTATGATCCAAAAGCGGCTTTCTTGCTGGTTCCAAGATATTTGATCGCGACTTCATGCGCAAGCAACTTGTTGAGGCAAATTCTCGCTGACATTGAGTTCCCTGTTTGCACTGCTATAATCTCATTCTTGTTGTATATCCCATTTAGGTGAAGCCTGAATAAGAGAGGTCCGGTTGAACATTCGTCGCCTTTTAGACGGTGCGTTACAGAAGCTCACAGCCGATGAATTGGAGAGGCGCAATATCATCTGGTTGATCGCTTTTGCTGTGCTGAACACGGTTGGGTCCTCCTTCATGTTAGGCGAGGTTTTCAGTGCCTGGATGCACGAAGCAGGTCTTTCGAATACCCAAATCGGTTTTGTTGGCACTGCCCGTTCGGTCCTGGGCGTGCTGGCCACGTTTCTTTTTATTGGTGTTGTAGATCGGGTGTCGAATAGGATTCTCGCCACTCTCATATGTTCTCTGCTCACCAGTTGCACTCTGATCGCTTTGGGAGTTGCGGCGCCGGTCGTAGCCGCGGTGGGGTCCGCCGTTTTCGCTCTGGTTTCGACCTTGGTTGTGGTATCCGCTGATTCATCGGCAAGGGCGGTGCGTGAGCTTTTCTACGCGACTATGTTTGCTCATATCTCTCATGATCGCATTCGCGGTCGCGTCATGGGTTTGCGTGGTGTTTTGTCCTTCGGCGCGATGTTGATATCGGGATTGGCTGTGAAGATTGTTCTGGAAAGATTTGGCTATCCAGTCGGTTACACTGTGAGTTTTGTATTTGGAGGCTGCTGCTGCATTGTTTCATTGTTCTTCCTGACAAGGCTTGTTGAGTTGCCGGCTCTCTCATCTGTCAAGCGCACCGGTTCGCGTTCCCCTTTTTCTGCAATAGTCGAAATGTGGAAATTGAGAGAGTTCCGTCGTCTGATCGTTCCCAGTGTTGCTCAAGGCTTCCTGCAGGCGCTGACTCTCTTTGTAATGCCGCTGGGCATAAAGATGATTGGCGTACCCGATGCTTATTCTGGATACATGCTTTCTGTATCTGCAGCCGCCAGCGTTTTCGGAATGCTGACGTTAGCTCTCTTGGGAGATAGATGGGGAGCAGGCAATGTAATACTCGGTGGTTGTGTACTGAGTGCTGTCGGGTTTTCATTCTTGCTCGTGACGGGAAGCAATGCCCTATTCATCTCTTGTTATGGGATCGTTTGTTACGGACAAATGCTGGTCGCTACCGGGATTATGCTGGGCGTATACAAGGTTGCCCCACGAGGAGTCATTGGGGCGTTCAATGCGGCAAGGACGATGCTATTTACCGCGGGGACGGCGGTGGGCTACCTTTTGGTCGGAAAGCTGTTGGACACGGCAGATGTTCTCTTGCTGCTTTGGATTGCATCATTCCTTTTTGCGATCAACGGCTTGTTGTTCTGGAAGGTCTTACGAAAAACGGAGTAGACCAGGCAGTTGCTTTCCGTCGCGTCTGCAGAAATGTGACTTTACGGCAGCATTTCGTGTGCGATAGTACAAGCGATTGGTGTTGCGATTGCGTTAGCTGGGAGTCGATACAAAAGACTCGGGGTGACAAAGCAACATCAAATGAACCGGAATTGTATCAAGAGAGATTGCCGCGTCGTTCGCTTCGCGAACCCCTCGCAATGACGCAAGTATCAGCTATGTGAGTCATTGCGAGATCACGACAGTGAACGAAGGAATCTCATCACGGTGAATGACATTTCTTCAACCACCGAGTAATCATGCCGTGCGTTG
>Ga0180433_10000689_pt1 | contig 57451 bp, 62 predicted proteins | sample SS_ome_8_FD_132980 | JGI IMG/M metagenome (GOLD analysis project Ga0180433, IMG submission 132980) | Hypersaline lake sediment archaeal communities from the Salton Sea, California, USA - SS_1_D_1 metaG | ecosystem: Environmental > Aquatic > Non-marine Saline and Alkaline > Hypersaline >... | reverse complement strand
TATTAACAATACAATTTTTCTATTAATCATTTTTTTTCCTACACGTTATTTATGAATAAATAATATTTAACTATATTAATTTTATCTAATATATATATATAAAAAAAAATAAAATAAATACTTACATAAAAATTTTTATTAAAAAAATTATTTGAAAAATATTAAAATAATTTAAAGGTGAAAAAAAAAAAAGCTTAAATTTCGTCCAATGAATTTTTTAAAAGTTGTTAATATAATGAAACCAGTTTTATATGAAAAAATAATTTAAACATTATTAAATAAAACAAAAAAATAATGTTTAATCGTTCTATTTATTCTATAGAAATTTTAAATATTTATTAATTTTTTATAACTATTGGATATGAATCATATAAAAAATTTTCAATGGAAGCAAATTCGATGGATTTTATTAGGATGTGTACCATTATTTTTCTTTCTTCGAGGAATTCATTTAATAATAACTGGAGGAGGATGGGTTGCATCAACAGACCAACCAATTCATTGGATCTTGCTTTTTCTAGAGATATTTATTGCTATTTTTTCAGTTTTTGGTTGTTTTTTCTTATTTTATAAAGAGTCGTTTTTCTATAGTAAAAATAATCTTAGAAACATGACTTTTGTTAAAATAATAATTACTGGTATACTATTTACTTTTATTATTCATTTTATAAGAGTAGGATTTTGGATACAAAACTCAGTTTTATGATTTAATAATTTAATTCTAATATATCATTATACAAAAAAAATCCAAATTTTTACAGATAAATCAGTTCAAATAGTAACTAGTTCGAAGAGTTATTAAATTTTTATACTTTTAATATTTTTTACAAATTACTTTGTAATGCAAAGTATTATATACTACAAATTACATATATATTATTGTGAAATAAAATGAATGAAAAAATAGATTTAAAAAAAATTGAGAAGCAAACATATCAATTTACCTTTACCGATGGCCTTTATGATATGGCATATGGCTCTCTAATCTTCTTTATTGCTATTGCTCCGATTTTAAGAGAAATACTATATCCTAGTTACATAATTTTTTTGGTTTTACCTGCTCCTTTGATTCTCATTCTTGGTAAAAGATTTATTACTGTCCCAAGAATAGGAATTGCAAAATTCAGTCAAAAAAGAACTAAATCAAGAAATAAAATAGGGATTTTAATTGCAATACTTTTTCCAATAACTATGGTTTTGGTTGTTCTAACATATTTAGGTGTTTATAATATTAAAGTAGGAGGATATATAGTACCAATCGGTGCAGGATTATTCGCTCTTATTTTACTTAGTGGTATTGCATACGTTATGGATTACCCGCATTTTTATCTCTACGCAGTTTCAATTGGTCTTGGAATCCCTTTAGCATCATTATTAAAACCTATATTTGGAGATCCACTGCATTACATAATTAGCTTTGGAATATCAGGGACTCTAATACTTATCTATGGTATAATCACACTTATCAAATTCATAAAAAATTATCCAATACCTAGAGAGGAGCTAACTAATGTCAAAGGATAAAAATAACATAGTAGAAGATATCCGTAATCTAAATTCTATTGATAAATTAATTCATGAGCCAGCTCGATTAAAAATTATGACCCATCTTTATGTTGTTGAAAGTGCCGATTTTTTATTCATGATGAGGCAGACCGGATTAACTTTTGGGAATCTGTCTTCTCATATGAGTAAGCTAGAAGAAGTAGGATATATTGATATTATCAAGGAATTTGTTGGGAAAAAACCTCATACAATGTTAAAATTAACTGGAAAAGGAAGAAAAGCTTTTGATGAGTATAGAAAAAACATGAAGCAGTTCTTTAATGAATTTTAGGGGTAAAAAGATGAAAGAAAAACAAATATTTGATATAATATTTGTAATAGGGATATTGATTGCATTAATAGGTGCAATTATAATGTGGTTTGGAATAGCCCCTTTACCAACGAGAATTACCATAGTCATAATTGGAATAAGTTTAATTTCTTTATCTAATCCTATTTCAAAATCAAAAAATATCTAAAAGGAGAAAATTAATCAATTTTATGGTAGCATATATATAACAAACCATCAATTAGATTATATTTGTTCTAAACTACTTTTTTTTAAGTGTAATTTTCATCCAGACATCTGTAAGTTCCATTTTATAACTATTTTCGAATTTGGTTTGATCAAAGATAACTCTAATTTTACTATCATACTCATATTTAAAAAAACCATGTAACTCGGCTATTTTGACAGCAGCTTGATAACCCAAAAACCCGTATTCCGCTCTTATTTTAACACGTTCTTCTTTAACTGCATCTGGACATCCATCATATATCCACGCCTCTTTATTTTTTTTCAAAACACGATAACATTCATTGAATACATTGGTTGGATTCTTCCAATGATGAAGAGAGCCTGTACTAACGATAAAATCAATAGAATTATCCTCAAAAGGAAGGTTAGCAGCATTTGCAACCTTAAATTTAATGTTATTAACACCTTTGGCTTTACGTCTAGCAATCTTAATCATTTGTCTACTTAGGTCAATACCAATCACTTGGAGATTTGGTAGTCTCTTTGCAATATTAATAGATAAATAGCCTGTTCCTGAACCCAAGTCAAGAATAGTTCCATGTTTATTTTTTTCAATTACGTCTTTTACTATTTCTCGCTCTGGTTTTCTAAGGATTTTTGTTACAATGGCGCTATATATAAAGGCAGAAGGTCCTGGAATTGCTTCAAATCTTTGTTGTACATCCCTAATATATTTTGATAGCATCATAGATTATTTTCCTACTTTAAGATTATTTTTTCTTTATACCTATGTTTTTGATTAAAAAATACTATTGACGAATATCCTGCATATACCTTTGCAGAATGTTTTTTTCCTTGAGGGACAAAAAACCTATCTCCTTTGCTATACGAATGTTTGATACCCTCTTCATAATACTCAACATTTCCCTCCAATACAATTTCCCATTGGCTCTCATGGGAATGTTCAGGAATTATTGCGTCTTTTTCAAATTCCATGAAAATGATTTGATAGTCGGTCCCCTGAGATAAATAAGCCTTGACCCCCTCAATGGGTACGTCTGCTATCGGGAGTTTTAAAATAGGTTCTGGAAATATACTTGTCATGATTCTCAACCTCATTTTTAGTTAATGTATTACTTTATAAAAAATTAGTTACAACTTTTTTGTATTTGAATGAATGTTATCTAAAATAACTAGGTATCTTAAACGAAATTAATAAACAGAAAAGATTTTGGTATTTAGTAGAAATGAGTTTTAAAATATTTTTTATTTATATAATTCAACTTTTAAACTTTCTAGATTTATGCCACCATACTGTTTTTTACTAATGTCCATGTTTTCATCTAAAATCCTATAGTTAAAACCTGCGTCGACAATAATATTTAAATAATCATTTTTTAAGAGTGCTCCACCAACGCAACCAGCAATTAATTCCTCATTATTTCTTTGTTCTTCAGTTAAGTCGCTAAGCAATACAATATCAGAAACATACATTCTGCCTGTTTTTTTCAAAACCCTATACGCCTCTTTAAAAACCTTTAACTTGTCCGATGCAAGATTTATTACACAATTACTGATAATAATATCTATTGACTCATTTTTAATTGGTAAATTCTCAATATCACCAAGTTTAAATTCTACATTATTATAGTTGTATTTTTTGGCAAGTCCTCTAGCTTTTTCAATCATTTCTTCTGTAAAATCTACCCCAATTATCTTGCCAGTATTACCTACTTTTCTTGAGGCAAGAAATGAATCAAAACCAGCACCTGATCCAAGATCTAATACAACATCTCCTTTGCTAATATTTGCCAGTGCTGTTGGATTTCCGCAACCTAGTCCAAGATTAGCTTCTCCCACTGATGCAATTTCTTCATCTGAATAACCAATAGAGTTAGCAATGTCAATATCGCTTTGTGCACTACTACAACAACTACAGGTTTCTTTCTTTGCAATTTTACTATAACTATCTTTAACTATTTTCTTGACATTTTTTTCGTTCATATTTTCTTTCTTTAAAATATTTGATTATATCAAAAAGCATTGTGTTTAAAGTAATTAAAATTTCTTAATAATATAATATAAAATTCTCCTATATATTTTATGCGATTAATAATTTAATATTTAAAATCTTTTTTAATCAAAATATCAACAGTCATATTTATAAACAACCAATTTTTTTGAGAAAATGTATTTTCTTTGTTAATGGTGAGAATATGTATTTAATATGGGGAATAATACTTATCAGTATTACTTTAAAAGCATGGATCGGGCAGATAATTATTGCACTTTCTCCCAAAGTTGCTGCGAAAATTAAAATCACTGAACCTGAATCTAATGTCGATTCAACTTATTTCAAAGATATGCATGGTGAAGCAATTTGGGATGCAATGATTCTTTGGACATTACCTGCTGTTGGTGTATTACTTATAATAAACGATGGTTTATGGCCTTATTTTGGCTTGATTGGTGGAGGAATATATCTTTATTTTGCAGGACGTGGCATTGTATCTCGGATGATAATGCAACGTCATGGTATTAATTTGGGTGAATCTAAATTGAAATTAAATTTTTTTCTAACACTTTGGGGTTTAACAGCCATAATTACGATAATTTTAGCAATAGATATGTTCGCTGTTTAGTTAGATAAATTAAAAGAAAATTTGGGGAATTTAAATGAAGAATGATGAATGCACCATTTACATTATGACAAAAAATGGTACAAAACAGAGTTTTCGCAAAGATAAAGAAGGTTGGAAACAAACTAGCTCAAAAGGCATAGTTAGAAATTGTACTGCAGAACAAGTATTGTCTCATATATTACCACCATTGGCATTTGGCCATGTAACTCTAAAAGTTGAACCTGATAATAAAGATGATTAGCAAAAAAAATTCGTAAAAGATTGATGTTATCCATAGAAAGCTTTAACCTTTTGAAAAACCAAAGACTGTAACTTTAATCAGCTATAATTTTAAAAAAAATAAAAGAATTATTTTAAATCTTTAAAATTGAACCGCATATGTATAACATTCATTATTTAGTGGACCTGCTCTATCATTTGCAAGATAAAGTGTAACCCTTGCATCACAATCTTTATTATAAATTAAATAAGCCCCTGCTCGTAATTCTTTTAGGAGATCACCTTCTTCAGGATTTCCAATTAAATCTTTAGGTATAATCCATGACAATGTATTTTCTTCCTCGTTTATCTCCCCATCTATTGAAAATCTTTCACATGAGTTGTCTTGCTTAAAATAACCAGCTATATGGCTAACATTTTCTCCACTAGTATGGGTATTTGTTCCAGCAAAATAACAAGTATTATCATATGACCAATATATTGCATAACATGTTCTCCTTTCTGAATATTTAAAACTTCTAATTTTCATTTTTGCTTGCAAAAATTCTGGTTCATCTGAATCTTCAAACATTGAAAATGAAACAATATCAAGATGTTTTAAAAAAAATTGCCATATTGGATTCCAAGATTGGAATAATGATGATAATAATTTACCATTTCTTCTTACTAATCTAATACCGTGAAAAACATCAAACCTAAAATCATTTTCTTCAAATTCGTTTTCAATTTCTTCTGAATTCACAACAGAAACTGTTGTTAATACCAGCATTAAACAACTACAAAATGAAATAATTTTTTTCATGCCTTGTCCTCCATTTATTTAAGCTAATCAACCCTTTTATAGATAAAAATTTGTTTGAAAATTATGTACAATATGGAAAAAAAATATCAAAAATATAGTATTCTGTACAAATATTTAATTGAGCAAATAAACTTTTAAATTATTATAAGATTTTAATTACTAGAGTTGAAAGTGTTTCTAATTAATATAATTTATTTATAATAAATAGATGAAACGTAAATAATTATAAATAAAAATAAAAAATTTATTAATAAATATTGTAATAAGTTTTATATAACCTAAATATTGTTAGGTTATTGTGAGATAGCATAGGGGAGGCCCTTATAAGGTTAATAATTTTTCATTTTTTCATCCCCTCCCTTACTGCTCCACAAAAAAATTAATAAAAATCAACAATATCATAATAAGTGATGATTTTTTATATTGATTCTTTATTCGAATAACAAAAAAATACACTGGGTGAGTTGATGAAATATGTTATAGTATATTGGTCAAGATACGGAAATGGAAAAAAGATCGTAGATTATCTTGAAGGCAAATTAAAAGCTAAAAAAGCAGAGGTGAAGGTTTTAAAAACCACAAATGCAGACCCTACTGAAATGCCTGAGGCAGATGTATATGTTTTTTCTGCACCTGCAGAAGCATTCAATCTCCAAAGAAATATGAGATCCTTCATGAAAAATCTTAAAGAAATGGACGGTAAGAAGTATGGTATAATAAACACCCACGGAATGGAGAGGAATTGGCTTGGTAAGATGGAAAAGTTTCTCAATAAAAAGAATATGGAAAAAGTTGCAAGTGTTGATTTCAAGGTAAGCAAAGAAGCCAATACCGGAAATGGTCTGATGGATGGTTGGGAAGAAAAGATTAATGATTTTGCAAAAAAATTGTAAAATATTTGATTAATTCTAAAAAATACAATTTTTCTTTTTTTCCCCTAAAAATATTTAAATAGTCGTTATTACAAATATATTTTATGAGAGTGGGGACTTCACTTTCTAACAAGCGCGATGTTAAACATTCCTCTTGAAAAGGTGCATCCTATCGCTTACACCCCACTCTCAAGTAATTATGTAGATTAGAAAATTAATTGTTAATTTACAACGTTTTTTTCTTCAATATTTTTATTGATTATAGTATATAAAAAAATTGATAAAGGAAAACTCAAAAGAATGATAATAAGAATATATCCATGGAGAATAAAAATCATGATAAAACCAGATAATAATGATATAATAATTGATGCGAATAATGAATATTTATTTCTCAAAATATTTCTCCAATTATATTTGATATTCAATTTATTTTTATTTTATTTTTTTTCAAATCTGAAATATATTTTTTTCTCATCGTTAGTTTAATTTTTTTATTTTATTTATTATTTGATTTATTGTTTTTCGAATTTCCTCTTCATCAATATCAACTTCATATCTATTGATTTTTAATTTGACAGCCCTAGTCTTAATATTATCATGCAACCATGTGGCAAAAACAGAGGTATTTGATTCGACATTACCTCCAATATCTAAAGTAAAATAAACAGTATCCGGTGATTCGACTTTGAATTTCTTAACGGTGAGTTGATATTCTAATGTCGTGTTTCTAAATATATCTCTTCTATCCCCTGAATTTATTGATTTTTTACCCAATATATCAGATGTTAAACCTTTATCGAAGGTTTCAACTTCAATATTAATTTTCATTCTAACTCCTATTCCCAATTAATCAATCAACTATTTGTTTATAAAACATATTGATGAGCATAACATATATATCAAAAAATATGAAAAGTAAGTATTAGACTCCAATTACTTATAAAATAATTAAAAAAAAGAGGGATTTTTTGTTTATAAATTTAGTATGTGTTGTATACTAGAGAACACATTATAAAAATGTTCAAAGAACCAGCTTAATAGATTAAAATGATAATTAGATGATTTGGCTTTTGGCATTGTTATTACATATGTATTCCAATCACTTTCCATGCCGTAGCTGTCTTTTGTTTTTGCTTCAATTGTATAAGTTCCCTGCGAACTCCATGTATGACTTTCACTATAGCCTGGCGAACCTGAAGGTTGTAAAGTAGTCCATGAGGTAGTATCTCCATCACCCCATTTTATATAATAAGATACTGTGTCTCCATCGGGATCATTTGAAATGAAGGTATAACTATATGATGTGCCTGCCTTACCCTCTTTTGTTCCAGTTATAGTTGGATTATCTGGCTGTACATCAATTGTAATTGTGTCAGTTGCTGGAGAAGGATCAATGTTTCCTACAGAATTTTTTGCGTAAGATTCAATTGTATGTGTACCATGAGATAAAGATGAGGTTGTAAAAATAAAATCCTCTTCATGATCATCAAACGAACCATCAGTTGCAGCTGCATCAATCCATGTTCCACCATCAACACGATATTTTACACTTGCAACTATGTTAATACTTACATCATTACCCGGTCCATTTGGATTATTGTTAGTATACGGAACAACAGTTGCCGATCCATTATAAGTTGGAGTATCATCACATGTTGGATCTGGTGAATACTCTTCTAAATCAGTTTGAGGATTTGTATCAAGTATATCATGTATGCCATCTGTATCTGTATCGCGCCATCCAATTTGCAATTTTGTACCACTGGATAGACATAGATTATTATTTTCCATCAGGCAACCTGATCCTTCTACATCAGCTGCATTTAAATATCCACTATACTCAGTTTGTCCATTATATTCATCTGTTGCATAGAATATATGAGCTGTTTCATGAGCCATTACTTGATTCATACGATTAATTCCCCATCCGTCATTATCATAAGTCATCACAATAAAAGGGCCTCCAATATATGCCCATGCGCAAGGCATAAAATTTGGAGGAATAGCATCGCTAAAACACCCATCGGCGTCATTACTACTATCTACAACAAAAACTGTAAATCCCCAGTCTGATCCATTTGTATCTCTAAGGTCATTTATGTATGCACGAGTTCTTGCAAATCTATCTCCTGATGTATAACCAAGTGACTCCATTGCTTCGGTTACCCATAGTTCTTCCCATGATGCATTTGTAAAAACAGATTCATGTTTAATTGGTTCATAACTTACATTAACCTGAAAATGCCAATCATAATTAAATGACACCGAAGCATTTACATCTTGCTGTACCCACCAGTTCAATGCCTCTTTGATTTCACTTTTAACTTGATTTTCTTCAGTGGCTGACCAAGTCTCTGAACTAGGTTCAAGAGACCCATTACTTTCTAACAAGAATATACCAACTGAAATACTACCCATCATATATTCACTAGTGTCATAATAACCGGGTCCGGGACCCAAACTACGTGTGTTTTTTCCGTAAATATCAGGTGGAATTAATAAATCATTGCTTAAAATAATCGGATTAGAATTGTTTATTTCTTTAGTATTATCTTTAAAATCAAAATAGTTACCACTAACGGGTATTATTAGGATGGTTATCAACAGCGTAAATACAAAAATTGCCATGAACTTATTTTTCAATTATTTTCCCCCTTTAGAAGATTTAATAATTAAAATAATGTTATAGTATATAAATACTATCACTTTTTTTAAAAAAATAGTTATATAAATTGATTTAAAATTGGGAAAAAATTATAATTAATTATATCAAAAAAGCTTTTAACAATTCATAAAGTCCATAAGTTCAAATATATTAAAATCATAGATATAGTTTTTACATGCATCTTTTTCTACATTTGCAAAACTTATTAATAAATCCCCAGTTTTTGAATTAAAAACCCATTGATGTAATGGTATATATACACCAAGCTTTCGTAATAAAAAAAATCTAAAATTTGTTTTTCCATTGTATAGATTTCGTAGCATTTCCATTGAATTATTTAAATCAATTTTTCCCCAAATTTTCTCAATATCTCTGCTTAAAACAAAATAATGCAACCATGAGGTTGATGATGAGAAACTGGTTTTATATCCAACAGGGTTGAGTTTAAATATAGTTTTTAATAATGGAAATATACTTGGATTATATTTTTTTCTTTGATTTTCTGCTAAACTTTTATTTATAAAAATATTTGTTCGTCTGATCACATGATCTATTGACCAAAAAGGTGAATTAGACTCAACATTACTATTCCATGTTCCGTTATAGGACATACTATGGTTTTGTTCAGTAACATATGCTCTATCAACATCGGATATGATAAAATTATAGCCACATGTTTTATTGGAATTGATAATTTTTATTGCATTTAAAGCATTTGAAGCATTATCAAGTACCATTTTTATCCTAAATGAAATTGGTATTCCTTCGATTAAGCTTAAATCAATATCATCTAAAGTATAGGAACAAATCATTCCTATTGATACCCCATTTTCATTAACACCACCTGGCCCACCAATAAAACCAGACAAAGACGGTTCAATTGATGCATATTCATTATCAGGATTTCTTATCATTAAAATTTGGTTTTCTTTTATGCTTTTTCCAGAGATAGGATCAGTCATTTCCATCGGCCAATCAAAACTGCGAATATAAATTAGATTACCATCGGTAGTTGCAGGACCCCAAGCCGCAGCTTCACAACAATGGAACCAATCAATCATTATATTTTGAATTGATATATTTAATAAGGATAATCCTGAACCATCTGAAATTCCATGTAATTCGTTTAAATACTTTTCAGGTACATAATCTTTGAATTGATCCCATAGATAACAGTAAAATTCGTAATCCCAACCAAGAGATTGTGTATAATCAAGAAAAGCCCGAAAATTTTCTTTAATTTCATCTTTCAATAGATAACCATGCTGATGTCCCATCTCATAATATGACCCATTTATATATATAAGTTTAAAATCATTATAATCTACAATTCTGCTCTCATTCAACAATTTATAGTTTTGTAAATTTTCGTCGTTATTTCCACTTAAAACATAAGTTATGGGATTAATAATTAAAAGTGTATAAAAAAACATTGCAATAATTTTATTTTTCATTTTAATATTATTGCTCCCCTATAAAACAATTTTTAATATATCTAATATTGCTTAAATACTATAAATATTTTTATAATATTTATTATTCAAAATTATTTTTTTTATATGAAAAATATGCAGTTAAAATAATCGATATTGCTATCAAAATCGCCCCTATATAAGTAACATATGTAATACTTGAAAATTCTCTACCTAATAGAAAACCTAAGCCAAATCCTCCAATTATACCTAAAATAAGCCCTATCTTATCCATAAGTAATCCTCCATTAATTCAAATAAAATTCAATATATGTTTTTAAATGTTATTAATAATTTAATAATGATTATCCTTCCATTATTTATATAAGAACTTTATACGGGGTTAATCCTATGAGAATTAATTTTGATGTCAGTAAAGATGAAAAAAACAATATAGTTTTTAAGACTGACGCTGAAGGAAATGATGTTATTAGAGCGCCTCTATTAAACAAAGGTACTGCATTTACAAAAGAAGAGCGCGAAGAATTAGGCATAGAAGGTTTAATTCCCCCTAGAATTTTAAAAATTGATCAACAAATTGAAATTGTTCATCGTCGCTATCACCGACTAGGAGTTACTCTTGATTTGTGTAAGTCATGTAAAAAACTTGGAAAAAGTACCTTTTCATCATTAAAAAAGGAAATTGACATAACTAGATATAACTTCTTACGCGACCTTCAAGATCGAAATGAACTTCTTTTTTATGCTTATTGTAATCGTTATTTAGAGGAAATTTTGCCAATTGTTTATACCCCGACAGTTGGAGATGCTGTTCTGAGATATTCTCGCGATTCAGCACGCTTTAGAGGTATATTCTTTTCTCCAGACGATATTGACAATGCATGTACTGTTTTTGACAGATTTAGATTTAAAAAACCTACAATTGCCGTTGTGACAGATAATCAAGGGATTCTTGGTTTAGGTGATCAAGGGGTAGGAGGTATGAATATCCCAATAGGTAAACTTGCTTTGTATGTTTTAGGAGCTGGTATAAAACCATGGGAGACGATACCTATAAGTCTGGATGTTGGAACTGATAATATTGAAGATTTGGAAGATCCATATTATTTTGGATATAAATCCGGTCGTCTTATGGGAGAAGAATATGAGGAATTTATTGACAAATTTGTGGATACTATGCAAAAGAAATTTCCAAATATTCTCATACAATGGGAGGATTTTAGTCGCCAAAATGCGTTTTCTATTTTAGATAAATATAGATATAAATTACCAAGTTTTAATGATGATATTCAGGGTACTGGTTCAGTTGCATTAGCAGGTATATTAAATGCTTTAAGATTAATCAAAGAAGAATTAAAAGATCAACGTTTTGTTATCTATGGAGCCGGAGCCGGGGGTATTGGGATTGCAAGAAGGATTGCTGCATGTCTTGAGTCAAAGTATGGCCTTTCAGAACAAGCTGCATACGATAAAATAGCAGTTTTGGATAGTAAAGGTCTCATTGTAAAAGGTCAGGCTGTTCAAGAATATAAAAAACCATTTGCATTCAAAAAAGATTTTTATACCAAATGGTCTGTTGAAAATTTAAATCATATTACATTGTTGGAAGTTATTAAAAATTTTCAACCCTCAGTTTTAATTGGAACATCTGGATGTCAAGGTCATTTTACAACTGATATCCTAAAATCAATGGCTAACAATACATCAAGACCAATTATTTTCCCTCTTTCCAATCCCACAACAAATTCTGAATCAACACCATATGAAATATACAAAAAAACAGATGGAAAAGCACTTGTTGCTACAGGTTCGCCGTTTGAACCTTTTAAATATGATGCTAGGACAATAAATATTGGTCAAGGTAATAATTTTTTCATTTTCCCGGGGGTTGGATTAGGTGCAATAATCAGCCAAGGAAAATATCTTTGTGACTCGGTATTTACTGAAGTTTCTTATAAATTATCAGAACTAACTCCTCAAAAATTAATCAACAAGGGAACTATTTATCCATCATTTAAAGATATAAGAGATATCAGTGCGCATATTGCCTTAATCACGATTCAAGAAATTTCCAAAGAACAAGATATTGATGAATATAAAATTGAAGATATTAAATCATATATGTGGCAGCCCGGTTATCATCCAATATTAAAAATTGATAATAAATTAAGATAATTTAAAAATTTATGGTGTTAAACGAGTTCTATCTCGTGGGAATAAAATGCATTCTCTTATATTTTCAATATCTAGAAGTTCCATTATAAACCGCTCTATTCCAAAACCAAAACCACCATGTGGTGGCATACCATAACCAAATGCATTTAGATATGAACTAAAATCTTTAGGATTTAATCCTTGTTTTTCCATTTGATTTTCTAATAATTGTATGTCATGAATTCTTTGGCTACCTGATGCAATTTCAACCCCTTTACATGCTAAATCAAAACCTCTTGAGTACTTTTCACCTTCAGGCATTGTATAAAATGGTTTGGATTCAATAGGATATTTTGTGATAAAATAAAATTCAATATCTTCTTTTTTCATTATTTCTCCAAGTAATCTCTCATCATCAGCTCCAAGATCTTCTCCCCATCTTATTGATGATTTATTCTTCTGTAAATTTTCAATCACATCATCATAGGTAATTCTTTTAAAGGGTAATTTTGGAACAGTTACCTCCTTGTTTAAATTTTTTAATTCTTTTTCACACAGACTTGCTCTTTTCCACATATTATAAACAAGATTTTCTAGAATTTCCATTACTTCTTCTTCATTTTCGATAAATGCTATTTCTAAATCAACTGCAGTGGATTCATTTAGATGTCTACGAGTATTATGTTGCTCTGCTCGAAAATACCAAGCAATTTCATATACTCTGTCAAGACCTGATGCCATTAATGTTTGTTTATAAAGTTGTGGAGATTGTACAAGAAACGCATCTTTTTCGAAATATTTTAACTTAAAAACATCAGTCCCTCCTTCAGATGAACTGGCAGTTATTTTTGGAGTGTGAATCTCAATAAAACTTTGAGATTGTAAGAATTCGTGTATAGAGTTGATTACTTCATTTCTTATTACAAAAATAGCATTATTCCTTTTTTTTCTTAAATCAATAAATCTATTGTCTAGTCTAGTATCAAAATCTGCTTCAACCTTATCTACAATACCAAGAGGAAGAGGTGTTTTTGAGATAGATAGAATTTCAAATGATTCTGGCAATATTTCATAATTATTTCTAACCTTCTCATTTTTCTGACATGTTCCAGTTACTGAAATTACTGATTCTCTTGATAGGTTAGTAATTTTTTCAAAAAGCTCAGGATTTAATTTTTTAATAGCTGTTATTTGAAGGGTTCCTTTTTTGTCCCTCAAAATAATAAAAGCAATAGATCCTAAATTTCTTATATCCTCAATCCAACCTGCTACTTTAATTATCTTATCGTAATTTTCTTCTTTTACATCTTTTGAATAATGACTTCTATACATATGTTCACCTATTTAAATTGTAAATTTAGTCTTTTTGAAATAAATTCTACAGTTCTGTGAAGATTTTTTATATTATCCCATGTGTCCAATTTTTTTTGTAATTCTTTTTTACTCCCATTCTTATCATTTTCAATCCTTTGATTTAAATTTGGAATTGCTCGAATCACATTATCGACAATAGTAATATTTGCACTATGTGAAGTCCTTGATAGAGGATTTAAGTCTATAGCAATTACTATTTTATCCATTTTTCTAAGTGCTTGACATCTGTCTCCATCTTCCAAAGGAACCAGAACCACATCTGCTGAGTAAATACCTTCTTCATCGCATAAAGCACGATTATGATCAAGATCGGGAATTTTTGATTTGGCATTTTGTCCATATAATTTTTTTGCACCTTTTTCCAAAAATATATCAGTAATTTTTTTTATTCTATCCTTTGATCTATGAAAGAGGTTAATTTCCAATTTTGCAGGGATTAACTCCGATAATTTTATGCAATCCTCAGCAACTAAAGCAGCAACATTACCATTGATAGATATAACTGGATTTATTGCAGTAATAAGAGCAGCTGATGTAACCTCAATGGCTGCTTCTGCAAACGGTTGAGTTTTTTCGTCTATTAAATAATCAAAAGCTTCTCCTCTACCATGGGCTATCAAACCTGTTTCATGGACTATTCCATCCCTCATTGCCTGTGATATTGTATTTCGTCTTTGTAAAGATAGATATCTAGGATGAGATCTTGGAATATCTTGCATAGTCAAAACATAATTAATATAATCACAATTATTAAAAAGATTGTTAGTGAAAGTAGTTTTTTGTGAAATATAAAAATACTATTTAACCGTACATGCTGGGTTGCGGAATTTGGCTTGCACCAGAAACAACAGGCTTTGCTTGTTTGTGGAATTTCTGTAGTTGCTTTTCGATTCGTTCTGCTTCATCATATAGAGGAACTACATTAATTTCTACCCCAATTATTGTAGCAATAACATTAATTGCTGAAGCAGCAGCTCTTGCATCTGGATAATTTGGATGAGCTTCTGATAATATCGAAATTACATCAATATTTTCCTGTTTTCCTTTATTCAACATCACTCCAGAAACACCGGCAATTATTCCATTTTTAAATTGAGGGATCTTTAGCTCTTGTAACAATTGTCTAGCCTTTTCAGTAGAACCAATTGCATATGCATCGACTATATCTTCATTACCAGAGGCTTTTCCTTCAACAACCATACCCTCAGGTGAAACAAGTAATCTGCATTTCTTATTTTTCACCCATTCAATTATTGAATTTGATAATGAATTTATTAAATTAGGTTTTGGTTTAAATTCAGAAACAAAAACAACAATTTTTGCTCCGTTTTCAATAGATCCTGCATAAATCCTAACTGGCGATAATGGCTCTCCAGTATGAACTACTGAAAGTGTCGGAAAATAGGGAGAATTCAATGCTCCAACTTGCTTGAGACCTAATGCATCTATAGAATAATTTGCAACAATTGTACTTACTAATCCAATTGAAGGAAAACCGGCAATTACTATTGCATCACGAAGATCCATGTCTTCAAAGTCAACAATTTCAACATCTTCCAAATTAGTCACCAACTTCTGGCCCTTAATATGATTACTTGCATTTAAAATTAATTGGTCTAAACAACATTTGTTTCAACTAGCCTTTTACTACCCCTAAGGGTAAAAGTTTAGCAACTTTCAAAGATATGCCGGCTCCATGAGTCACATTTACCACCTCACTTACATCTTTATATGCATTTGGTGCTTCTTCGGCCATAACCTTCCAACTAGCAGGGTGTGAATATATACCTTTTTTTTGTAATTCATCTTTAACTGCTTCGCCCTTCCATAATTTTAAAGCCTGATGCCTTGACATGACTCTACCTGCACCATGACATGTAGAACTAAAAGTTTCTTCGGCTTTATCTGTCCCTTTTAACAGATAGCTTTCTGTGCCCATATCACCTGGAATTAATACAGGTTGCCCTATATCCCTATATTTAAGTGGTACTTCATTTTTTCCTGGCCCAAATGAGCGGGTTGCCCCTTTCCTGTGAACATATACCTTTTTCTTTTCATTACTCACAAAATGTTCTTCCAATTTTGCTATGTTGTGACAAACATCATATACAATACCCATGTCCATATTATCAGAGGTATCATTAAGAACTTTTTCAAACGATTCTCTAACCCAATGGACTATCATTTGTCGATTGCACCATGCAAAATTAGCAGCACAAGCCATAGCTTTTAAATAATTTTGAGCTTCAATTGAATTTACAGGGGCACATGCAAGTTGTCTATCTGGTAACCAAATATTGTATTTTTTTACTGCTTGCTCTAAAACTCGTAAATGATCTGAACAAACCTGATGACCAAAACCACGAGAACCAGTATGTATCATTACCATTATTTGACCTAGTTCCTTTACTCCAAAAGATTTTGCAGCATCGGGATCGTAAATTTCAGCAATTTTTTGTATCTCAAGAAAATGGTTACCTGCCCCTAATGATCCTAACTGAGGAGCCCCCCTTTGCTTGGATCGCTCAGATACTTTTGTATTGTCCGCATACTCCAAACAACCATTTTCTTCAATAAATTTAACGTCCTCATCCCAACCATATTGATTTTCAACTCCCCATCTAGCACCCAACTGTAAAACATCATTTAATTCCTTTCGGTTCAATCTCACCTTAGCTTTTGACCCTAGTCCTGAGGGAACGTTCTTAAACATTTCATCAATAAGTGACTGAATTTTATTTGAATCAACGTCCCTAACATTTAAATTTGTCCTAAGAAGTCTCACACCACAGTTAATATCAAAACCAACTCCTCCAGGCGAGATCACACCTTCTTCACCATCAGTTGCAGCAACTCCACCAATAGGAAATCCATAACCCCAATGAATATCTGGCATTGCAAGAGATTTTCCAACAATTCCTGGAAGAGAGGTTACATTTGCAGCTTGTTCAGGCGCATTATCCTTTCTAATAGAATCTATCATTTGGTTACTTGCATAAATAACTGCGGAAGTTTTCATCTTTAAGTTATTTTTTTCACCCTTGTAATTAGAAGGAATTTCAAACCGAAAATTATCAATCTTATTTAACGGGCCCTTCCATACCATATTTATCAATTTATTAATAGGGTAAACTGTTTATAAAGATTTAATAAAAATTTATCATTTTTTCTTTTTTAGATAGGGCACCTTTGTTCTTTTATTAATTTTTACCTCATAATTTTCTGGTAGGGAAACAGGTGTTCCAATCTTTGGTTTTTCTTTGCTAAAAAAGTGAATTGTTCTTTTCTTATTTTTTGACGATCCAACTTCCTTTTTATATAATTGATAGTCTCCATGATGATAAGCAGTGGAACCATCTTTTGCCAATACAGATTTAGAAACTTCACTCATCTCATAAGAATCCCATTCTTCTAGATCTTCTCCATCGGCATCATAAGCGGTCCATTCCTCAATCTCTTCTACCACCTCAGCTTGAGTAACTTCTTCTGGAGTTTTTTGGGTAGTAACCTCTATCTCCGTAACCTTTTCCTCTTTTTCAATAATTTCTGGCTCTGCTTCTTTTTGTTTTACGATTCTTTTAGCTTGTTTTTCTTCTTTTTTCTTTTTAAGTTCCTCATCTTTTTCTGCTTTTTTAGATTCAAGCTGTTTTTCTTTTTCTTTAACTTTTGCTTTCCTTGCTTTAATTTTCTCTAATCTTTTTTCCTCTTTTTCTTTTGCTTTTGCTTCAGCAAGAGCCTTCTTTTCCTCAATTTTTTTAAGTTTTTCTTTTTCTTTTTCTTCAATTAATTTTTGTTTGTGCTCCTCTTGTTCTTTTAACTGTTTTTCTTTTTCGGCTTTTTTTAATGCTAGTTCATTTTCTCTTGTCTCAACCTGGGTCTGTTTATCTTGTATTTTTTCCAATCTTTTTTCTACTTTTTCTTTTGCTTTTGCCTCAGCCAGTGCATTTCTTGTTGCAATTTTTTCTTGCTTTTTCTTTTCTTTTTCTTCAATGAGTTTTCGTCTTTGTTCTTTTTTCTCGTTAAGCTCTTTTTCCCTTGCAGTTTTTTTAAATTCAAGTTCTTTTTGTTTTGCATCCACCAAAGCCTGTTTCGCTTGGATTTTCTTTAATTTTTTATCTTCTTTTTCTTTCTTTTTTGACTCTATTTGGGCTTTCTTTTCTTCAATTTTTCTAAGTCGTTCTTTTTCCTTTTCTTCAAGAATTTTTTGTTTTTCTTCCTCTTTTTTAATTGTCTCTTTCTCTCGGGATTCAACTAAAACTTGCTTGTCTTTAATTTTCTTTAATTTTTTTTCTTCTTTTTCTTTTACATTTGCTTCTGCAAGTGCATTTTTTGCTTCAATTTTCTTCTGACGTTCTTTTTTATTTTCCTCAATAAGTTTTTGTTTCTGCTTCTCTTTTTGTTTAAGCTCTTTTTCTTTTGCTTCTTTTTTTGAATCTATTTCTTTTTGCTTAGCCTTAATAAGGTCTTGTTTTGCTTGTATAAGTTCAAGTCGATGCTCGTGCTTCTCTTTGGCTTTTTTTTCTTTTTCAGCAATTTTTAATTCTTTTGCTTTCTCTTTTTCTTTTTTCTTTTTATCTTTTAATGTTTGCCTTTCTTTTAATTTTAAAATTCCTTTTTTCTCTTTTAGTTTAATTTTTTTTTGTAATTGTTCTTCTTTTTCAATTTTTTTTTGTTCTATTATTTCGGTTTTATCCTCTTTGGCTGGAGCAATACCAATCGGGATTTTCTCTTTATGTAATTCTTCTTCAGTTGGTTTAACTTCGATACTTGGTTCTAATTGTTCAAAAACTTCTTCATTTGTATCCTTATCTTTAACTGGTTCCCAAACAGACACTTCATCATCGGCAGTTTTAGTTAAAGTTTTTGAATCTTCATCTTTTGATTTTTCAGAAAATTCTTCAACTTTATCATGTTCAGTTGGTATTTGTTCGGATGTTTTTTCAGTTGTAATTTCTCGTTGATCTTCTAATTTTTCTTCTTTAATGTCTTCTTCTTTTGAATCTTCCCATACTATAGAACCATCTTCGGTTTTTTTCTCAGGTGATTGTATTACTTCTTCAAAATTATCTTTAAAAACAGGTTGAAATTGAATTTTTTCTTTTTCGGGTTCCTTTTTAATTTTTAGTGCGGATAAAATAGCTTTCTTTTTTTCACTTAAATCAGGTTTTGGTTCTTTTTTTTGAGGTTTTTCTATTGTTTTTTCTACCTTTTCTGGCTCTTTTTTCTTTTTTTTTTGATCTTCAATGAAGTTTAATATTTTGAATTTTAGTTCATCCTTTTCTTTTGGTTCATCCTTGGATATTACAATTTTTTCAGCTGAAGGTTCTTCAATTTTTTTTTTATCAATAGACTCTTTAATAGCTGGAATGTCCTTTACATTCTTCTCTATAATGATTTTATTGTCTTTTTGTTCTTCGACAATCTTGAAGGTTTTTGTCTCTTCTTTTTCGGGTTCTTTTTCCTTTATAATTTCTTCTTCTTTCTGTTTTTCAGGTTCATATTCTATAGGACTAAAAGTTTGTTCTTCTTTGGTTGGTTTTTCGACCTCTTCTTCAGGAGCTTTTTCTTCTTCAATAGATTTAAATTCAGGGAGTTCATCAGATGCATCTTCTTTTTTTTCTGGTTCATCTGATGTGGGTAAAAAAACAAGTTCCTTTTCCTTCTTTTTTTCCTTTGAAATTACTTCTATAAACTCAGATGGAGTATAATCTGGTTTGTCTATCTCATACAAATCAACATCATCAAATAGATCATCTTCAGAATTTGTTTTTTCTATCTCTCCAATTTCTTCAGGTTTTTCTTCTTCAGTTTTTGTTAATTTAATTTTTTCATCTTTTTCATGAACAGTAACTCTCGGAGCCAAACCATCATAATCTTTAGCCACAAAATCAGATACTGAAGGTTTTGTATCACTTTTTGATGTTTCTTTAGATAAACGTTTACGTAATGAATCTAGTTTATTTTCCTGTTGATCGAATGATTTCTGATCTTTTGAATCAAAAGGATTATCCAAAATTTGACGTAAATGATCTATGTCGTCAATCTTAGATTTTTTTTTCTTGGGCATTCTATCCTATACCGCGACACAGTATAAGCTTAGTCATATATTAATAAATTTTCCTTATTTATCTAATCGTTTTATTATTTTTTTAAGATTTAATGAAACTTGTTAATCTAAAAAAATTATTAAGTAATTAATTCATTATTTAGCTTTTGATGAACATGGATTTTTTAAATAAAGATGTTATCTCAATTAAAGATTTATCAAAACCTGAAATTCTTTCAATTGTCAATGTTGCTAAAAAAATGGTTCCTTATGCTAAAGGTGTAAAACATACTAACGTCTTAAATAAAAATATTTTATCAACACTTTTTTTTGAACCAAGCACACGTACTAGACTCAGCTTCGAGAGTGCGATGAATAGATTGGGTGGAAGGGTTATAGGATTTGCAGAACCTAGTTCTACATCTCAGAAAAAAGGAGAAAGTCTAGCAGACACAATAAGAATGGCAGATTCTTATGGTGATATCATTGTAATTAGACATCCTCAGGAGGGCGCTGCAAGACTATCAGCTGAATTTGCCGAATCTCCTGTTATAAACGCTGGGGATGGAGCAGGCCATCATCCCACCCAGTGTCTTTTGGATTTATTTACAATTATAACGGAAAAAAAGAAAATAAAGGGAGATAAAATTGTTCTTCTTGGAGATTTAAAATATGGTCGGACTGTTCATTCTTTAGCGTATGCTTTATCTTTATTTGGTGCAAATCTAGTTTTTGTATCGCCAGAGAACCTCAAAATGCCCAAAGAGGTAATAAATGAATGTAAAAAATTAGGAGTTGAACCTTCAAATACAACAAACCTAGAAAGAGCAATAAAAGATGCAGATGTACTTTATGTTACAAGAATCCAAAAAGAACGATTTCCTGATGCAGAAGAATATAATCAGGTTGTAGGAACTTACAAAGTAGATTTAAATCTTTTAAAGCATGCTAAAGAGGATTTAATAATAATGCATCCTTTACCAAGAGTTGTTGAAATCGATCCTGCTGTTGATAGAACTCCTCATGCCCTTTATTTTAAGCAAGCATTTAATGGTGTCCCTGTTAGAATGGCTTTATTATATCTGATTCTTGGAGGGAAAAAATTATGAAAAAATTAAAGATTACTCCGATTAAGAACGGTACTGTAATTGATCATATAACACCAGGATCTGCGATCAAAGTACTTCATATTTTAAAAATCCATGAAAAAACATCCTATGTTGTTAGTGTAGGAATGAATGTTAAAAGTAAAATAGGTAAAAAAGACATTGTAAAGGTTGAAAATAGGGAGTTGGATACAAAGGAATTAGACAAAATTGCCCTAATTTCACCAAAAGCAACCATAAATATAATTAGAGATTATGAAGTAGTAAAAAAACATAAAGTAAAACTACCAGCAGAAATTGTTGGTATTGTTAAATGTTCAAATCCTACTTGCATATCTAACTCAAAAGAACCTGTTCAAAGTAGATTCATTTTAGTAAAAGAGGATCCTCCTTGTATTAAATGTTATTACTGCGAAAGAGAAAGTGAAGATGTTGCAGAAAGAATTATCTAATTTCTTTAAGTATTTCTTCTGCACGATCTAATTTTATTTTACCTTCTTTTACCATTTGATTAGCTACCTTGTCGATTTCTTCACCTGTAGCACCAGCCATAACTGCTATATTTTTTGCGTGTAGTGACATATGACCCTTTTGAATGCCAACAGTAGATAATGCATAAACTGCGGCAAAATTTTGAGCAAGACCTAAACTAACTATAATTTCAGCAAGTTCTTTAGCAGTTTTAATTCCTAAAATTTTCTTACACAATTTTGCCTTAGGATGTATATTTCCTGCACCACCAATAATACCAATTGCCATTGGTAGTTCAAGTTCACCAACCAGACTGCCATCATTGTCTTTATAATAATGACTCAGTGAGGTATATTGACCGGTTCTTGCAGCATAAGCATGAGCTCCTGCCTCTATTGCTCTAAAATCATTTCCAGTGGCAATTACTAATGCATCAATACCATTCATAATTCCTTTATTGTGTGTAGCAGCTCTGTATGGATCAACTGCTGCTAAATTATATGATTCTAAAAATGCATCAACAACATGTTCTCCACCCATTTTATCTTTATCAAAAATAGCTTTTGCTTTTACTATTCTTTTATCTGCAAGGTTTGAAAGAATTCTTAATCTAACCTTTCCTCCAGTAAGCTCTTCCATCATTGGAGTAAGAGCTTCACACATGGTATTTACTGCATTTGCCCCCATTGCATCACGTACATCAACAACCAAATGCACAACTATCATCTTACCAATGGGGCTATCCAAAATTCTAACCTCGATATCCTTTGCTCCTCCACCGAACTTTAAAAGTACTTTGTCTTGTTCATTTGCAAGGTCCAAAATTTCTTTTTTCTTTTGAACTATTTTTTGCGCAGCACCAGCAATATCCTCAATATGTAAAATTTGTATCTGTCCAATCATAAGTGGGTCAGTACACTCGGTTGTAAAACCTCCTTTTATTCTAGCAATTTTAGCAGCATTACTAGCGGCAGCTACAACGCTTGATTCCTCTATCGCCATTGGTATTAAATATTCCTTATTATTTATTTGAAAGTTTACGGCGATACCAATTGGGAATTCAAATGTTCCAAGAACATTTTCAATCATCCTATCTGCCGTATTAATATCTAGACAAGAAAGAAATAATTTTGATTCTTCATCTTCAAGATTTGCAAATTCTTTTACTTTTTTTATTCTTTCCTCAACAGGCAATTTATAAAATCCTGATATATTTGATGATTTTTCGATATTAGCCATATTATTGCCTCCAATATTGGCTTAGCAGAAAACGATTCAATGTTATAAAAATTGTGTATTTTTAATTCGTCTATTGTCGATTAATATTTGAATAATTCCAAGTTATTTTTAATTTTTTAGATTGATGTAAAAATTAAGTTATACTCTGATAAAAAAGAATATGACTATTCCGTTTTCAATTTTTTCAACTATATTTCCATCAGAAGTCTCGATAGTTACTTTTACATCAGTTCTACCTAATCCAAAAATTCGATTTGAGGTGATATTAAACTGTTCCCCAGGGGAAATTTCTGAAATTGTGCCTGATGATTCATATCCCCTTAAAATAAAACCTCCAACTAGGTTGATTTTCCAATCAATATCATTAGCTATTCCATCACCAACGTTATTAAGAGCGACTTTTATTTTTGAAATACCTCCATTAATTCTATCAATTTCAATTTTTGGCTTAACAATATGTATTGATGTTGTATTTGACCAATTACTTTCGGAATTAACAATATCCTTTGCCTTAACTCTAACTGAAAAATTACCGCTATCGCCCCATGCATGTGATCCATAAGCTTCAGTATTTTGAAGATATGGGCCTAGCCAATCACTATAATTACCATCTCCCCAATCCCATTTATAAAATATCTGATCGTTGTCAATATCAATTGTTTTAGTTGAGAAATCATATAAAACTCCAACTGACCCTTCTGAAGGACCATCGGGTTTCTGTGGAGTAGAAGGTGGATTATTCATTCTTGTTGTAAAATACCAATTTGGTCCTGCCGTTGAAGCATTGTAATTGTCCCACGCAACTATCTTCCAATAATAATCTTGTGTAATGTTTAATTTACCTGGATCAAAGGTCGAATTGGTCAGATTAGATGCAATCTTAGGGGGTGGACTGCTTTCACCAAAATATAAATCATATGTAAGTGGATCGTCCTGAGGATCCTCGCATTTCCATGACAAATCTACATTTATATCAACACCTGATGAACCATTTGCTGGATATGGTTCACTAGGTTGAAGTGGAGGAGTGTTTGTAATATCTGCATACACTGTTTCATCAGCATATCCCGTTGTTTCATTATAAATAACAAGAATGACCTTTACATTATGGGCATTTATATCGCCAAAATCTTTGCCATGTTCATCTTCATGATCGTTTCCATTCCAAATTGTACTATTAAAGTAGGTTTCATTTGATTCAATTGAAATATTTTCATTAACCGGAAAATCTAAAAATCCAAAGTGAAATGGGTCACCCAGTGAGGTTTTATATCTTGAAATAATCTCAGTCATAAATACTCTAATAGTTCCATTATAGTTATATGATTCATTATTTTTAATTGAAAATGTAATATTAACTGATGCATTACCCACCCAATTCATTGAAACATTGCCAAAAATATTAGAGACATTTCTATTACAAGTGGTGTTTAGTGAATTATTTAGTAATTCGGGATGATTACCAACAATTCTATTAAAATCTCCATCAAATATAGACGTTGGATACGTACTTATTTCGTAATAGCTATCCCAATTATATGCTTCTCTAATAAGGACATCTCCATTTTTATCATAAACAATCATTGAAGCATATTGAAAATCATATTCTCCTGATGCATAGACATTATATATTTTTTGATTCCAATCATGGCAAGGACCGCATCCCTGAGTGAATGCTACCCCCCCAAACACTGTATGTGTAGAATTTATGTCTTCTGAAAATTTTACATCAAAAGGAAAAAATTCCACAGAGGACATTCCAGCAGGAAAAGATGTAAGTAAGATTGATATTAATACAATAGAAATTAATTTTTTGAACATATTTTCAGCGTATATTATATTATAGTTACATATATATAAACGTTTATGAAATTGAATAAAAGATTATTTTTAATTAATTGTCTCTCGAGTTTTAACTGCGATTCCATAATTAAAATTAATCATTTCAATTTTATTTAATAAACATCTGCCAACCCCAATTAATTCATCATTCTTATTTACTATAATACACTCATCTTGTGGGCGTAAACATTCATCACAATCTAGAACAAATTTTGCAAAAACACTTTTTCCTTCTTTAATAAAAGGAATTGCATCGTTTTCTATAATAACCCGTAATTTAGGATATTTATAATAATCATGTAGAAGTTTGGCTCCATTAATTTTTAAGGTAAACATACCATCAGATGCACGCATTGACAATATGTGTTTTCCGTCACAATAGACATTGCGTATTTTATTTGTTGTCTTTGATTTTGCAATCTTAACATTTCCTCCTAATAATGCAGTTGACGCGCTCTTTCCAAACTGCATATCTGATACTGATGAAATTCGTCTAATATCCAAATTTATTAATTTTTTAACTGATTTTTTAGAATTTAATTCGTTTTTAAGATCATTCCATCGAATTATCCTATCAGGTTTTAAGAAATTATTACAACTTTTTTTTGATTTGCGAATTGTTTTTTCATCAATATATTTGGGAAATATTGATTGAGCGTAAGGATACATTTCATCAAGCTCAATTGGTACAGGACCAAGATTTGAACAAACAATAACATTTGCATTCTTCTTACTGATTATTTCATTGATCTCCTTAAAATAGTATGTTGAATATGGTTTTTTACTCTCTGGGAGAATAATGCTAGTATTATACATTCTTTTATATCGACTTTTTAAACGTTCATTTATTCTATGAATTAAGGGCCTATGAACTGTATGCTCCCCAGTATAAAACAACGCTTTTTTCTTACTTATTGATTCAAATTTCTCCAGCCATTTTTTGTTGTTTGTTTTTCTTAATTCTTTTAACGAATCCAATAGATATGGATTTGCATTTGCTCTTCTCTCAACTAATTCCCAGAGATTGCCCATTTTTATTGCATTTCTTATTCTTTTTATCTCTGAAAAACTAACATACAGATTATGCATTGCTAGTTGTAAAATCAATTTTGATTCGTCCAATTTTTTTAACTCAGAAATTGTATATTTGGAGCATACTGGACAACAACAAGGCAGTTCGTTTAAATCATCAATTTTTTCTGTTCCCCATGAAAAAATCATTCTTTTGTCTTTTGCATACTTCGCATAAGCAGATGAGTCAAAAAGGTCACATCCAAGAGCTACAGATATTGGAAAAATTAAAGGATGCCCTGCACCAAACAAATGTACCGGTTTTGAAGGATTAAGTCCTTGTTTTGAAGCTAAAATACATCTAATTACATCTAAATATCTTTGATTTTCCATCAATGGTACTATTCCACCGATAGGATAAAAATCAGCATCAATTTTACTAATTTCTTCAGCACATTTTTTTCTTAGTGCGGGATAAATTGAACCTTGAACCGTACAAGCAAGGAACATATTATTTTTAACAAGGACACTTTTTTTTGCACGTTTGATTGTTTCTTTTACCCCTTTAAAAGCTTCATTTTTTGTTTGATCAGGAGTTCCAAAAACATCTAAAATTGTTCCAACATCACTACCAATGTCTCTCTGGAATTTAACGATATCAATTGGATCAAGATCAATATCTCCATATATATACGACTGGAAGGTTCCGGAATCTGTCATAATGGGGCCGTCAAAATCAATTAATTTATGAACACCTTCAGTCAGAGCTATTTCTTTAAATTCTTTATTTTTTTTAATTATATATGAGTTAGTAATAACCATTTCAGTGCCAAAATATTTTCTCATTTCTCTTGGTGAAATCAGAATTCTATTAGGATTAATAACCGGCATTAGATTAGGAGTTGTAATAGTTCCATGTTTTGTAGTAAGATTACAAATTCTACCAGCTGCATCTCTGTATTTTATTTCAAATTTCATTTATGTGAGATATAAAACTACAATATTTATTTTTTAGTCAAAAAGAAATTTAAATTAAAATAGATGAAAATTAAAATGGTAATAAACCTAAAGGGAGAAATAATACTATTTAAACCTATTTATTATCTTTACACCTTTACAAAATAAATGTTTTAATTTAACTACGAACCAACCTGAATAGGATTAATAATTTTCTTTAATGTAGATATTGCAGACAATGAAGCTAAATAACTTGATTTAGGATTCTTAGGATTAGGCATGTTTTCTACTTCAGCTCTTAATCTACCAAACTTTCCATGAGCCAATATCTTATGATGGATTCTTGTTGCAACGGGATCTGCTACTATTTCAACCATTGTTTCATTGAAACCTATTCCAGCTAGGGACACACTTGCTGCAACGTTTATATTTTTAGGGAATTTTTTAATAGCATCCTTAGCTTTTCCTTCGAATAAAACCTTTCTTTTTTCAAATTTTTTTCCAAAAGATTCAGGAGGTTTTGTTGTTACAAGTGTAACTTCATCAAGACCTCCTATACTTGCAGATGCAAGTCCATCAATTCCAAATATTGCACCTGAAGGGATATAGATTTTACAACCATTCTTAAGTGCTATTTTTTCCAATTTATTCCTAAAAGAGTCATCAAGTAATCCGCCAATACTCATTATAATCAAATCTTTACCTGCCTCCAATATTTTCTCAGAATACTCTTGAACAGCTTGCTGGGAAGCTCCCTCGAACACAATGTCAGCTTTATTTAAAATCTCGTCTAAATTGCTGGATTCTGATTTTTTGATTTTTTTTGATAATTTAATAGATGCATTTTTGCTAATATCGAACAAAAAGATTTTTGATATTTCATTCATTTTGTCAGCTGCATCAGCAACATCAGTACCAATTGCACCACAACCAATTATGCCAAGATTCATGCTAAAACCAAAACCTTAAAACTTCAGCAGATATAAAAAATATTGTTATGGACGATATTGATAGGTTCTTAGAAGAAGATCTAGATAAAGCAGGAGACATCACTTCTGATTCTTTATTTTCAAATGAAAAATGTAAAGCCCAAATTATATCAAAAGAAGATTGTATTATAGCAGGTTTAGAAGAAGTAAAAAATATATTTTTGAGAGTTGGAGCAGAAGTTAATAATATTTCAAATGATGGGGATTCGGTAGAAAAAAATACTATTGTGACAATAATTAAGGGTTCAGCAAAATCCATTTTAAAGGGGGAAAGACTTGCATTAAATATTCTTGGAAGAATGAGCGGAATAGCTTCCGAAACAAGAGATTTGGTAAACATTTGTAAAAAAATTAATCCTAATGCAAAAATTGCCGCAACTAGAAAAACTACACCAGGATTTAGAAAATATGAGAAAAAAGCTGTTGTAATTGGAGGGGGAGAAACTCATAGATTTGGACTTTTTGATGCAGTATTAATCAAAGACAATCACCTCAAATTAGTTGGATCCATTGAGACTGCGATTAACAAAACAAAGCAAAAAGTACATGATAAAATAATAGAAATAGAGGTTGAAAATGAAAAAGATGCAATTAATTCAGCTAAAATGAATGTTGATGTTATAATGCTTGATAATTTCGATGCTGAGAGTGCAGATAAGATTGTAAAAAAAATAAAACAAATAAATCCAAATATTTTAATAGAAATATCTGGTGGTATTACTCGACAAAATATTGAAAAATTTGCATGCTTTGCAGATAGAATATCCCTTGGTTGTATAACACATTCCATTAAAAATAAAGATTTTTCTTTAGAAATTATCTAAATTTGAGGAAATATTTAATAATACAAATCTCTTTACAATATTGGAAAAAATATAATATTCCCACACGAGGGGACTTTGTCATGAGGAGGGTGAGATATTTATGAAAAAGATTGTTGAAAATGCAGTCGCTTCTGCTAAGGGAGAGGGGACAAAAAATAATCCAAAGAAAAACCCAATAAATACATATTCCACAAAAAATACAAATAACTTAAAAATCGCTGGAATAGACAATAGAGAACTAGAAGAAGTTTTAGCAGGATTAACTACATCTATAAAAGTGGTTGGATGTGGTGGCGCAGGAACAAATACAGTAGCGCGTTGTTTTGCAGAAGGAATCAGCGGTGCAGAGTTGGTATCTTTAAATACTGATGCTCAACATCTTTTATTAGCACAATCACCTCATAAAATCCTAATTGGCAAGCATCTTACCCGTGGACTGGGAGCAGGTTCACTTCCCCAAATTGGAGAGGAAGCAGCAAGAAGTAATGAACAGGATATTAGAGAGGCAATAGTGCCTGCAGATATGGTTTTTGTAACATGCGGATTGGGTGGGGGAACAGGTACAGGCTCTTCACCAGTTGTAGCTCAAATTGCAAAAAATTCAGGTGCTCTTACAATAGGTGTTGTAACTTTACCGTTTGGTGTTGAAGGAATAATTCGAATGGAAAATGCAGAGGAGGGTCTTAGTAGATTAAGAGAAATCTGTGACACTGTCATTGTAATTCCAAATGATAAACTATTGGATATTGTTCCTAATCTATCTTTAAATGCCGCTTTTAAGGTTGCTGATGAGGTTTTAATGAGATCGATAAAAGGCATAACTGAGATGATAACAATGCCGGGTTTGGTAAATCTTGACTTTGCAGATTTAAAAACAGTAATGAAGAGAGGCGGTGTTGCTATGATTGGTCTTGGAGAAGCTGAAGGAGAGAATAAAGCTGTTAATGCTGTATCTGAAGCTCTTAATTCACCACTTATAGAAGTTGATATTTCAGAAGCAACAGGTGCCTTAGTGAATGTAACAGGTGGGGATGATATGACCATCAGTGAAGCCGAAAAAGTTGTTGAAGAAATATATTCAAGGATAAACCAAAATGCACGCATTATTTGGGGAACAACGATTGAACCTTCGCTTAAAAGAAGTTTACGTGCAATGCTTGTTATTACAGGTGTTAAATCCAAGCAAATCTTAGGGCCTGCTCAAAGGTCATTTGACAATCAAGAATTTGGAATTGATGTTGTCGCTTAGGGTTAAAATATCTCACAATTTTTTTAAAAATTACTTTCCAAATACTAGTTTAATTCATTTAAGGTAGATAGAAATTAATATATTTTTTAACAATATTAAGCAAATTCTTTATATATAACGTTACATTTGACCCTTGTTCAAATAGGTGTCTGGATTGAAAGAAAACAAAAGCATACTTGACAAAGCTTGGGACGTTCAACATAAAATAGAAGCAAGACAACAAAGAATAGGTAAAGGCAAGTATGGTAGAGTCTTAAAAATGGCAAGGAATCCTACAAATGATGAATTTGAAAAGACATCTAAAATTACTGGTGCTGGCATATTACTAGTTGGAGCGATTGGTTTTGTTATTTATATTATTAAAGAGTTAGCAGTACCGTGGATTATGTCTGCTCTTGGCTATTAGGTATCAGGTGAATTATTATGGAAGATCAGACAATAAATGAAATAAATGAGGAAAAATCTCACATTTATACTATAAAAACCCAAGTTGGAAAAGAACAAAATACTGCAGATTTAATCAATAGTAGAGCACAGAAATCAAAGATGGACATACCCTCTATTTTAACTACACCTGAATTAAGAGGTTATATTTTTGTTGAAGGATTTGACGAAGAACAATTAAAAAACACCATAAAAACAATCTCATATGCTCGTAATATGCTTGAAGGAGATATACCAATTGACCAAATTGAACATTTCCTAACACCGGCTTCCGCAGTAGCGAAAATCACTGAAGGAGACACTGTTGAAATGGTTGCAGGACCATTTAGAGGTGAAAAAGCAAAAATTACACACATTGATTATTCGAAGGAAGAAATAACAGTTGAACTATTAGATTCAATGGTTCCAATACCAATAACTGTTCGAGGAGAGCAAGTAAGAATTATAAAAAGAAAAGAGGAAGATGAAACTAAAAAAGAAAAATAGGGAGTAATAAAATGGCTGAAACAATAGAGACACTTGTTGAAGGAGGAAAAGCAACAGCAGGTCCACCATTAGGCCCAGCTTTAGGTCCAATGGGAGTTAATATCATGCAGGTCATTAACACAATAAACGACAAAACTAAAGAATTTCAGGGAATGAAGGTTCCAGTAAAAGTTATTATAGATCCTGTAACAAAAAATTTTGAAATTGAAGTGGGAACCCCACCTGCAGCTTCTTTAATTCTTAAGGAGGCAGGTGGTGAAAAAGGTTCGAGTTCGCCATCAAAGCACAAAATTGGTAATATTTCAATGGATCAAGCAATAAAAATTGCAAAAATGAAACTTGATGATTTACTTGGAAGTAATTTAAAAGAGAAAACAAAAGAGGTCATAGGCACATGTGTATCAATGGGTGTCACCGTCGAGGGTAAAAAACCAAAGGAAATCTACAAGGATATCGAAGAAGGTAAATTCAATTCAAAATTTAATTGAAATTGTTAATTTTTAATAAAATACTCCAATGTAATCGGATTGATTATTATTATTTCACCTTCTAAATTGCTGTCATTACCTGCAAAACCATAGTCGCCCAGTGATGGGTCTAAAACTATACCATCATTTTCATTAATTTTGTAAATTATGATATCATCAACACTGTATTTTTTATAAAACAAAGGTCTAAAATAAAACTCTAAATCTACATGAACATTTGCATCCTGTTGATTTTCATTTATAATAATTATTCCACAGTATTTATCTAGATATTCGATGTTGTTTATGATGCTAATAAGAGCTTGCTTTTCCCATTCTTCATAATGTGAAAATTCCTTTCCTTTTGTTAAATTAATAAAATCGCCCCACGACGGTACAATGAATAAATGCAGTGGTTGATCCGAATCTATCAAATATGTTAGATTCATATAATCGATATAATCTCCAAATGTTTTGCCTTCCTCACCTCCAAAATATCTCAAATTTAAATAACTAAGACCAAAAGTTTCTTCATAAGGTTGAATTATTTCCTCGCCCCAATCTTTTTCAGTTTGTTTTACCAAAGAAGATTCTACATAATTCCAGAGTATAATCGAATTTATTTCATTAACAAATGAATAAACATTATCCTCATTTAGTACTAGATATGTTTTAATTCCAATATTTTCAAGCAATGATATAATTAATATGGTTAAATCTTCGCAACTTCCGCTTTTTTTATCTATTGTCTCTTGAGGTGTTTGAATAATGTTATCCGATGTATTTTCAATACATTCAAAATCTTCAACAACATGTCTATAAACTGCGTTAATCTTACATTCAACATCATCTGATTCGAGGCCCATAATTAATGCTTCTGCATAGATTTTTAGTTCAGTATCATCTGAAACAATTTTATTGATGTATGGTTCTGCATTAACAATTACTGGATCATATTCATCATAGAACAATATCTCATTTCCACTTCCACTAAGATTTGATAAAAAAATATGACTTTTTGAAACTCTAACGATATTTTTTGAGCCCGAAATCGTTAAATTAACCAAGATTGTATTTTTACTCACTGAAATGTTGCACCCATCTCCTGTAATAATCAAATTTAACATTTTATTTGTTTCAGATATAGTATCAGTGATATTATTATCGCCAATTGTTATAGTTTTAATTTTGTCCCAACTAGTGTTATCAAAAGGATAGTAATCAGAGTTATCTCCAACCCCATCTAAATCGGTATCTTTCCATTCAGTTGAGTCATTTGGAAATAAATCTAAATTATTTCCTATACCATCGTTATCGCTATCCTCCCATTCTGAAATATCATTTGGGAAGGCATCAATTTCATCGATATATCCATCGCCGTCTGTGTCTATTTTTTTATTTATTTCATTTTCCTGACAGCCACTTAGTCCAATACCGAGTATAGTAATTGAAATTATTAAAGCTAAAATTTGTTTTCTCATACAATCCTCTCTTTAAACTTTAATTCAATTGATATTTATTATCTAAAAATTTGTAAATTAAAATATAAAAGTCTTGTTTGTCAATACTTACCGAAATTAGAAGTTATAAAAAAGTTAAAAAAATAGCCTATATTGCTACAAATTTAGTAATTATATTCGTTTGAATCCCCTTTGAAAAAATTGTTTAAAAGATTTTATCATTCGGTTGCGCCGATATTGCAAGGGCATTGTAATTCCCTCACCCCATGTTCTTTTTTTATTTATCTCCTCAATTATTTCATCAATATTAAATGTGTTCCTCTTAACCATCGTATATGCATAACCTGCATACAACAAGTCATGGGAATCACTACCGCCAGTACCACCAAGATTAAATTTTTTTGCAGCTTTTGCCATTTTTAAATTAGTTTTAGGAAGACTGCAGCTGTTAAATACCTCGATTGCGGGTATTTTATTTTTAATTTTTTTTAATTTTTCAATTTTTATACCAGACATATTTCTAAAAAGATGAGGTACAATTGCTATTCCACTAACATCTTTTATATGTTCAACTGTTTCTTCAACTGATAGAGATTTTGGAATATCTTGTCTAACATTTAAGCCTAAAATATGTCCATCAGAAGTTGATACCTCTATTCCTGGAATTACTATGAAATCTTTTGGTGCATTTTTTTCAGCAATTAGTCCACCCTTTACCGTATTATGATCAGTAATTGCTAATCCATCCAATCCCCTTTTTTTTGCAGATTTAATAATATTTTCTGGGTCTCCTATCCCATCATCAGAATATTTCGAATGAATGTGTAAATCTAATTTTAACATAGTTAAAACACCATGCGGCAATTGGTAAATAAATATCTTATTAGAACTTTATGCTCTTTTTTTGTAACTTAAAATGAAAAAATTAAAATCCAGAACATAATGTTAATTATTAATGCAAATACACCTAAACGAATGCCGTTTGTCCAGTCTAAATTCAGTAAGTATTTTGAAACAAATACAAAAGAGGCGAATATAAATATCAGGGCAATTATAAATCCAAAGATCCATGGCCCAAGAATTAATTCAGAGATTAAACCTATAATAGCAATTATAAATACCGCTAGAAAGAATTTTAATTTTGAAAAATCAAAAATATATTTGTTATTGATAAGATCAAATCGATTTAGTAAAAGAATTCCTCCATAAACTATGAGAACATCGATGAAAAAGTCAAATAAGAACACAGCAAAAATCCAAATTAAATTTAGACTATTTAAACTGACTGATCCCTGATAATTAGGTTCAGGATCTGGATAAACCGGTATCGGATTTCCAGAAATTGTTGCTATTGATATGAAAATTAACATTAATCCAATAGTCGAAAAAATACAAGTTTTTGACCTTTTCATATGTAATATTAAACCTTGTTAGTTATTTAAAATAAAAGGAAAGCATTAAATAATCGAATTTAATTGCCGGGCGTGGGAGAGGCGAATTATGATATACAATAAGGGCAAAAATTCCACAAAATCTAACTTCGGTGAATTAGAATTAGTAGATAAAGAGTTATTTTTTATTTCTGCAAATAGGAGAGATAATTAATTTCTGGAAATTAATAAAAATTTTTTTTAAAAGAATAAATAAACTTATTTTTATTATTCATTTATAATGTCAATTAATAACTCAGAATATAATCCTTTTCAAACATATTTTTTATCAAGAGAATTGACAAAATGTCCTTTGTATTTTGATATTATTAAATTTCTTAAAAAGATTAATCATTTAGATCCAGAACAAAAAAATAACGTCATTATAAGTATTTCATTTGGAAAAAGATTACTAATTACTAATAATAACATTAATATTGAAAAAATAAACCAAGAGGATATTGTTGAGGTTGTTGATTATAATCCAATTAAAAAAATTGTATTAGTTATTGGACAAAAAGATCCGAATATTCAAACACCAGTTCATTGGTTGATTCATCATGCAAGAAATGATATACATGCAATAGTTCAAGTTAATGATAAAGAATTAATTAAAAAATTTACAAACAATTATCCAACAACTGAAATCGAGTTTCCATCTGGTAGTTTAGATTTAGCAAAAGAAATATTAAAGAAATTGAAAATTAGTAAAAATATTATAATAAAAAATAGTGGATGTTTGTATACTGGAATGAGTTTAAAGGAGATTGAAAAAGTAATTTTTAATGGAGATGATTGTTAAAATGAAGGTTGATGACAATGATTTTAGAGCATTATGGCTTGAAGATAATACGATCAAATTCATAGATCAACGAAAATTGCCATTTAAGTTTGAAATTTATACTGCAAAAAACATTATTGACGTTGCATTTGCAATCAAAGACATGGTTGTTCGTGGAGCACCAGCAATTGGGGCAGCAGCAGCCTATGGCATGGCATTATCAAATGATATTGACAAATCAGCTAAAATATTAAAAGAAACTAGACCTACTGCTAGTGACCTTTTTTTTGCTGTCAATTACATGTTGGATAAAATAAAAAACGGTGAAGATGGTTATAAAGCTGCCAATGACTATGTTGAGGATATAATAAATAGGTGTAAAAAAATTGGTGAAAATGGAGCTGCACTAATTAAAAATGGAATGAAAATACTCACCCATTGTAATGCAGGTGCTCTTGCAACAGTCGATTATGGAACCGCTCTTGCACCATTTAGAATTGCTTTGAAAAATAACATAAATTTTTTTGTATTCGTTGATGAAACAAGACCTAGGCTTCAAGGACTGCTAACGGCATGGGAGTTAAAAAATGAAGGCATTAATCATAGTATTATCACAGATAACGCAGCAGGATACTTTATGAAAAACAAAGAAGTTGACATGGTAATAACTGGTGCTGACAGAATTGCAAAAAATGGTGATTTTGCAAATAAAATCGGAACTTATGAAAAAGCAGTGTTAGCAAAAGAAAATGATATTCCATTTTATGTAGCTGCTCCTGTTAGTACATTTGACAATACGATACCCAATGGAAATTTGATTATTATAGAAGAAAGAAAGAAAAATGAATTAACCCACATTTATGAAAAAGAAATTATGCCACAATGGGTTGATGTTAAAAATCCTGCTTTTGATGTTACTCCCTCAAAATATGTTACAAAATATATTACTGAATATGGTATAAAATAAAAATGATTATTAAATCTCCTTAATTATTTATAATCTGAAACCCATTAATAATATTTAAAATTTCAAAAGATGGATATCCGAAACACTTAAATTATAATAATAATATATTATATCGATTAAATAGAATATATCGGGGGAAAAAAATGAATAAAAAAATTGTAAGTATATTAGTATGCATGCTGATGTGCGTTACTGTATATTCAGTAACAGGAACTTCAAACTTAAAACAAACAAATTATCTACAACCTATTAAAACATCAACTGATATTGTATGGGAAGATAATTTTGATTCATACACACTAGGACCTTTACATGGTCAAGGTGGATGGGAAGCGTGGGACAACAATCCAGATACTACAGCATATGTGACAGACGATCAATCTCGCAGCCCTTCAAATTCGGCAGAGATTGCTTGGTTTGATGGGGTTTCTGCAGATATTGTATATCAATTCTCAGGTGTAAGTTCTGGACAATGGACACTAACTGTTTGGCAATATGTTCCAAGTGATATGACAGGAAATTCCTATTATTTGCTTCTTGACCAATACGAGCATGGTGGAACTCAATCGTGGTCATTGCAATTAGAAGTAAGTGCACAAAAAGGAACTATTCTTGATTTTGATGATCCAGATACATCCCTACCACTTATCACAGATCAATGGGTTGAAATTCGTGTAGAGATAGATTTTGAAGCCTATATACAAACAGTATATTATAACGACGATGAATTACTATCTAAAAGTTGGGGTACTGCAAAAAACCTTGGCTGTATTGACCTCTATGCCGACCAAGCAGAATCATCCTCAGTATATTATGATGACTTTACGCTTGAAGGCGAGGTTGCAGCAGATCCAGATTTATCCTGTGAAGGAACTATTTCATGGGCTAATGTAACACCGGGAGATACATTAACTTCTAGCTTTACAATCGAAAACATAGGGGGAGCTGGTTCTCAACTTGATTGGGAAGTTGTTGATAACCCAAGTTGGGGAGATTGGACCTTCGATCCTAACTCAGGTACAGATTTAACACCTGAAGATGGTGCAATAACAGTTGATGTTACCTGTGTAGCTCCAAATGATAAGAACGAGGAATTCATGGGTAAAATTAAAGTAGAAAACCTAGAAAATTCCGAGGATTTCTGCTATATTGATGTTTCACTATCAACACCAGTAAACAAACCCATGTTTGTAATAAATTTATTAGAAAGACTTGTTCAGGGATTTCCAATATTAGATATGATTTTCAATGTCTTTCTAAAATAATTTAAATAAAAATCTTTTATTTTTTCTTTTTTTTTATTTCTTTTTATGAAAAACATATAGATTAGGAATTCTTTTTTTCTTGCCAGTCCAATATCCGCATTTATTACACCGAAACTCAATAGTAACTTTTCCCCCCCATATTGTAAGATTTTTTACACGTTGTAATTGATTTTCACAAACTGGGCATCTATTAAGGATTTTATTTGGATCCCCTTCTCTACTATGGATTTCTATATTTGCCAAGCCACTATTTAAAACAATGTTTCTCAATCTCTGTTCACTAACACTGTATTGTTTTTTCTTAGTTTTCAATTCTTTTTCAACAAGTTTTTTTAATTTATGTTGAGAGGAAATAGAATTGTATTCTGAAAAAACTTTTTTTACAGCTTTCTTGACTTTTTCATCAGAAGGAATATGATAAGTCATGCTGTAGGAGAATAATCTAGTGTGCTTATAAGGATATGGTTTTTAAAAGATCTGTTCTTGTAACTATACCTATTAGTGAATTATCTTTCAAAACAGGTAAAGCTCCAATATTATATTTTATCATAAGCTTAGCTGCATCAACTGCACTAATATTTGATGTAGTCCATATTACAGGAGTTTTCATTACATCACTTACTAACATTTCTTCAAGTTGATGTTTTTGGTGTCCTAGTGAAATTGATCTTTTTAAAGAAGCAAATGCACAAGCAATCTCAAAATCAGAGATAATTCCTACAAGTTCTCCTTGTTTTGTAACCGGGACTCTTGCAACATCATTATCTATCATTATGCGTCTTGCGTGAACTATTCTATCATTAGGTGAAATTGTTATTACATTCTTCTTAATTATCTCATGTAAAGATTTTTTACTTTTAACAAGATCAAGCAAGTCTGCTTTAGTAATTACTCCAACTAATTTATTATTTTCTTCTACAGGAAGCATGGTTGGTCCAGGTTGCCCGACTGTTTTTATAATTGATTTAACCTCACTCTCAGGTGATACTATTTCGATATTTTTTTCAATTACAGATGATGCGTGAAGTCTAGAAGTTGAAATACCTCTTTTTCTTATTGACCCGAGTTTATGAGCTATTATATTATCGGTAATAATTCCAATTAATTTTTTATTCTCTAAAACAGGTATTTTAGTTATATTATGCTTTTTCATTAAATCTATTATGTATTGTAGATCCTGATCTTTATCTACAAAAATAACATCCTTGGTCATAAATTCTTTTATTTTCATCTTTTGCTCCATTTTAAAAAATATTATTGATAGTTTAAAGAATCTATACAATCCTCACATAATAAACGTCCATCAACATTTTTTAAGTTAGTTGACAGTGAGTTACAGTCCTCACATTTACCAGAATATATCTGCCTTTTTATATGAGATTCGTCCTTTTTTGATATGTTGTACCATTCCCTTGCAATCTCGTTAAGTAGGGGAGATATTCTAGATATGTCTTTAAGAGTTATTATTCCTATCAATTCGTTGTTTTCTACGACAGGAAGTCTTCGAATATTGCATTTTCCCATATTTTTCATAGCTTCCTCAACAGTAATGTAGGGATCAGAAACAATAACCGGTGTTGTCATTACTTCTTCAACTAAAACATTTTTTGCAACTTTTCCTTCGGCTATAACTTTTTTTATTATATCACTTTCAGTAAGTATTCCAATAGGTTGATTTTTTTCTACCACTAAGACATTGCCTATTTTTTTCTGTTTCATTAATTTGGCTGCCTCTAATACATTTATTTTAGGTTCAACCACAACAGGTTTCATCTTCATTGCTTCTTTTACAATGATTTCCCTTTCCATTTGTAATCTCCAAAACCGGATTTTTAAAACAAACAGCCCAAATCTTAAAAGTTTAACAAGTATTTTACTTTTTTCATATTAAGTTTGTGTTTATATGATAAATATCCTAATATAAGAGAATTTTTTAATGGTAACTCAATACCAAGTTTATTACAAATATAATTGATAATAAACGTGAATAATTAAGGTTGAGTACTATGGTGACTTTTGTTATTAAAGGAATTCCAAAGGTTAAAAAAAGACCTGTTTTTTCAACAAAGGGCGGGAAAGTACGAATATACACACCAAAAACAACAGCAACATTTGAAAACTTGGTTAAATTAAAGTCAGAAGAACAATTTAAACATCCTCTAGAAGGTTCAATTCGTTTAGCAATTAGATTTTATTTACCACGTCCTCAAAGATTGATTTGGAAACGAAAACCTATGCCTGAAATATTCTCTGACAAAAGACCAGATATTGATAATCTTGCAAAATCGGTAATTGATGGTCTAAATGGTATTGCATTTAAAGACGATGGACAAATTGCTGATTTACATATCACCAAGAAATTTCATTCTGGAGATGACGAACCTAAAACAATTGTTATGGTTGACAGAATTGATAAATAGACAAAATCTTTTTAGATAGCTTTGTATTACCAAATTTGCTGATAATAATGAAAAAAATGCTAATTGCTTATGATGGATCTGATGCATCTACAAAAGCCATAGATATGGCAATTAAATGCGCTAGTCCAGATGACGAAATAGTTTTTTTGACTGTCATTCCTGCAGAATTAACTGAATCAAGTTTTACAAACATGTTGCTTCCAACTATTGATTTAAAATCTGTTGTTCAGTCAGGAAGTTTCAAAGAGAAAACTATGAAAAAAATGAGTGAAATTACAAAACAGATTGAAGGCAAGATTAGTAAAATAGAAACTGTAATTGAATCTGGTGATCCTGCAGATGAAATATTATTAGCATCTAAAAAATATGAAGCTGATATAATTATTGTTGGTTACAAAGGATACGGAAAAGAAGGTAGATTCTTGCTTGGAAGTGTTACAGATAAAGTTGTAAGACATGCCAGTAAATCTGTTCTTGTGGTTAGATAGGGATATATTTTGTGATTAAATGCATCCTGCAGATGATATACGCGGGATTAAAAGTAGTAAACTTTCTAATAAAAAAATAATTCTTGGAATAACAGGTAGCATAGCTGCTGTTGAAACAATAAAATTAGCACGTGAATTAATCAGACATGGTGCAAGTGTTTTTCCAGTAATGACAAAATCAGCTACAAAAATCCTTCATCCAGATTCTTTAGAATATGCAACTTCTGAAATTCCAGTTCTAGAACTAACAGGCCAAACAGAACATGTAATGCATTGTGGCATTACAAAAAATCATGCTGATTTGTTTATAATTTATCCTTGCACTGCAAATACAATTTCAAAAATTGCCCATGGTATTGATGATACTCCAGTTACCACATATGCAACAACTTCAATTGGTTCTAATATACCTATGATTATCGTTCCTGCAATGCATCTATCGATGTACAATAATAAAATTTTAAGAGATAATATCGATAAACTAAAAAAAATTGGAATTACGTTCATTGAACCAAAAATTATCAATAATATCGCTAAAATTCCTGATTTTAGTGAGATAGTAGAATATTGCATCAGGAAAATTGGTAAACAAGACTTTAAATCAAAAAAAATTCTAATTATTGGTGGTGCAACAGCTGATTCCCTGGATGATGTGAGAATAATTACCAATCGAAGCTCGGGAAAAACTGCAGTTTCACTAGCAAAAATTGCATTTGAACGTGGAGCAAATGTTGAACTTTGGTATGGTTATTCATCAAAAAAACCACCATCATATATAATGACTAAAAATTTCAGAGCATATGATGAATTATCTAATTTATTGAAAAAATCAAAACAAAAATTTGACATAGTTTTTGTTTGTGCTGCAATAGCAGATTATCTTCCTATCAAACAAAAAGGTAAAATCCAATCGAAAAAAAAAAAACTTGTAATTGAATTATTTCCAACATCAAAAGTTATTAGCAAAATAAGATCTAAATTTCCAAAAGCAAAGATTATTGCCTTTAAACTTGAAGATAATAAAAGTAATTTAAAGAAAAAATCTTATGATTTATTAAAAAGAGATAACCTTGATTTTGTTGTAGGTAATACAATATCATCACTTGAAAATGATAAAAGTGAAATATTAATTATAGACAAAAAGGGCATAAGTAAAAATAAAATGGATGAAAAAGAAGAAATAGCTTCATATATTCTTGATGTAATTAAGGGTTGATATGAAAGCTTCATCTTTTGCCCCGGGACATATATCAGGATTTTTTGAACCAATTTATAGAAAAAATGATGCATCCAGATCAGGATCGCGTGGTTCAGGTATAAATGTTACATTAGGTGCAATTAGTGATGTGGTTGTAAAAAATACTATAAAACAAAATATAAAAATATATATTAATAAAAAATTGTCAAATGCTCCTGTAACGCTTTTAGCCGTGAAGCATCTCATTGGTAATACCCCTGTTAGTGTAACAATTAACACTGAACTTCAACTTCCGGTCGGACAGGGATTTGGGATGAGCGCAGCAGGTGCTTTAAGCGCAACAACAGCTCTTGCAAAATTATTAAAAATCCCTAAAGAAGAAGCCATAAAAACTTCTCATTTTGCTGAAGTTCAATTATTAACAGGGCTTGGTGATGTTATTGCTAGTAGTTTTGGTGGCATAGAAATAAGAAGAGAACCAGGTCTTCCACCATGGGGAATGATTGAACATATTCCAGGCAAATATGAAATGGTACTATGTATTGTAGGAGAAAAGATAGATACAAAAAAAATTCTCACTGACCCAAATACAATAAATGAAATTACGTCTTATGGAAGATATTGTACAAAAAAGATACTTGAAAAACCATCTGTTGAAAATTTATTTTCACTCTCCCAAATGTTTACACTTAAAACAGGACTTGGTGAAAAAAATGTTCTTCAAGCAATTGAATCTGCAAATAAACATGGAATGGCAAGTATGTGTATGCTGGGTAATTCAGTTTTTGCAATTGGAAATACTAAAGATTTAATAGAAACTCTATCTGAATTTGGAAAAACATATGTTTGTTGTGTTTCTGACCAAGGCGTTTTTCTTTTAGATAAATAACATTTTTTAAAAAAGTTAAATTTCTTTTGTCTCTCCTTTTGCAAGTTCTATAAGATGTTTTTCTCCATCCTCGGGGCCTCTTGCAAATAAAATATCATTTGGATCAATCTTTGTATTCTTATTCGGACCATATAACCATCTGTCTTTATGGCGCATTGCTATTACCATCATCCCTGTTTCACTAGATAATTTTAGTTGTCCAAGGGTTTTTCCACACAATACAGATATAGGTTTGACCTGAACCCTAGCAAATACCACATCAGATTCACGGATACTCATCTTTAATATAGGGTGTAGCTCAACATCTCTAAGTTCAACGTCTGCAATTTCTTGAGCAGCATCAGCAATCTGCTCTCCAGCATGTGCAATTCTCAAAAAAATCAGGGATTCTTCAATACTATGTTTTCCATTCTTAACATCTTCTAGAGATTTTTTTTGAAGATTTCTATAAAGAGTGTCTATAAGATTTTCCAACTCATATACCTCTTCAGCTATAGTTTTGTTATCATACAACACTGAAGAATAAGCAAGATCAACCATTAGTTCAGATTTATCCTTAATCTCAAGTACAATGTCCTCTGCTGTTTTATCTTTCATTCTAGAACTGTCACCTCTCCTTTTAAGAATTTATCAAATTCAACATAATCAGCTTCAGTTCCTCTTATGATTAACCAATCATTAGCCTTAATAGTTTCATCTGATTGAGGATTATATATCCAACATTCGCCCCTTCTTATAGCAATAATCCTAATCCCAGTTTCTGATTCAATTTTGAGGTCCTTAATTCGTTGATTACATGCTTTTGATTTTTCAATTACTTTCATTCTAAATATCTTTTCTTCTGCTTTACTTAATAATTTGGGCAATATTGGTTTTGTTTTTTCCTTCAATGTTAAAAGATTTGAAATATCTCCAGCAGCATTGGATATACTTTCTGCAGCTTCTGCAATTTGCAAAATTCCTGCAAGTTGTTCTGCATCTTCTTTGGTTCTTGCTGCCATCATAGAAATCATTCTTATATCATAATTCAGCTTGTCCATCCTAACCTCCAGATACTTTACCTCTTCAGCAATCTCAACACTGTCCAATAAAATTGCAGAATATGCTAGATCTATAATTAGTTCTGAAATATCCTTCATCTCTGTTAATAGCTCTTTTACAGTAGTTGGCTGATATTCTATCTCAGTAAATTCTTCTTTTTTCCATTTGGGAGTTCTTTGAAGTTTTCCAAATATGCTTTTCCTTTTTTTCATATTCCAATTGCTCCAATTAAAAGAAATAAAACAATAATTCCAAGTGTATCACCTGTAGTTGTGACAACAGGCGCTACCATATCATCAGGATCTAAACCTTTTTTAAAGGCCCAAAAAGCTGTTATTACACTAATAAGTGATACCAGAATTATTAATAAAAATCCAGTTATGCCAATTATCGATATAAATTCTAATAAACCTATATTCATCTGTATATTACCAAAATAGGCGATATAATATATAAGTATAGCTAGAGCAACGTAACTAATAAATCCAATTAAAAGTGAACTAAAAAAATTTTCTCTCATACTTTTATCTTTTATATTTAATTCAATTAATCCAGTATGAAGACCTGAGGCAAGTCTAGCACCTAAAATACTTCCAATATTGCCTCCAATACCATTTACAACTGGAATAGAGATAAGGAATATTGGAATTAAAAATAATTTATTTTGATTCCCTTGCAATATTTGACCAGCAAAGATTTCTATGCATATGCAAATTGTGAGAATTGGTATGCCATTTTTAACTATTTTTTTCCAACTATAAATCAATTTATCCCCCCAATTATTATTGCACTTCCAAAAATGCACAGCATTGAAAAAACATCGCCAAATGTTGCAAGAGCCGGTCCCGTAATATTATCAGGGTTGTAACCTCTCTTAAAAACAATATAAATTATGATAATTGTTAAAAATGTTAAAATAAGACCAGATAGAATTCCGGCTAAAACAACAATTGCAATTAGTTTCAAAGGATCAGGATAAACATTTAGAATTATTGAACTTACATATGCTAAAACTCCAATAATTAAAGACATTAATACACTGAGAACAATTGAACCCATTATGTTTTGTTTCAATTCAAAATTCCATAGATTTTCAGCATCAATAACACCAAGATGATAGGCAGAACCTAATCTTGAGCCTAGTGCTGTATTTATATTGCCTCGAAGAGCAATTACGGCAGGAATTACTACAATAAGTCCAGGAATGTCTTCAAGTAAGTCTATCATTGCACCTAGAGTATTACCTGTAATTATTCCTCCAATTCCACAAATAATTACCAGGGGGAGGCTCTGCTTCAGCATTTCCTTGGCAAACATTTTTTAAAGCCTCCATAATAATTTCACACCCCTAGATTATTGATAACATTTCCTATAATTTTCCCACATCTTGTCGATATGATCTTCGATAGCTTTTATTTTTTTAACATCTTTTTCTGGTTTAAATAAGTGTCTAAATCGCCCTTGATATTTAATCCAATCTTCAACAGACTTTCTTTTAATCTTCTTCTCTAATATAAGCTTACTTTTACCATTAAATGTAATTTCTTCATTTTCAAATTCATACAATGCCCATGCACCTGTTTCCACAGCCATTTTTCCCATCTCAACAGTAAGATCCATACTAAATCTCCAGCCTGGGGGACATGGGGCAAGTATCTCAATAAATTTTGGTCCTTTTATGCTCTTGGCTTTTTTTACCTTTTTATATAAATCATCAGGATAACTTACACAAGCTTGAGCAGCATATGGAACATGATGGGCCCTTATGATATCACCCATTTCTTTTCTGTATTCATTCTTACCGCTAACAGTGGTTGTAGTCCATGCTGCGTAAGGGGTTGCTCCGCTTCTCTGAATACCTGTGTTAGAGTATATTTGATTATTATAACAAATGTATATGAAGTTGGTCCCTCTTTCAATTGCACCAGATAAGGCTTGAATTCCTATATCATATGTCCCGCCATCTCCAGCCCATGCAAGCACTGTTGTTTCTTTGTTACCTTTAGCTCTAAGTGCTGCTTCAACACCAGATGCACCCGCTGCAGCTGCCTCAAAAGCGATATTCATAACTGGAATATTGAACGAGGTAGTAGGATATAGACTCTCAATAACCGAAGTACAACATGCAGGAACAACCATTATCGTATTTTTGCCTAATGCTTTAAAAACTGTACGTAATGCCATTGTTGCAGGACATCCTGGACATGCGGCGCTACCTTGTAATATACATTCTCCAACTGGAAAATCTTTAATTGCCATATTATTCAGCCTCCAAACCATACCATTCCGATTGCTTTGCCTTTCCCCGTATAGCTTTTTCACATATAGTCTCAATATCTTTGTAAGTTACATCTTTTCCTCCAAGTCCAGCAATAAATCCCTGAATTTTTGCATCAGATTTATTATACAGAACTGACTTTAACTCAGAAAAAAGAACACCTTCATGACCAAGAGATATGTTTCTATCAATAACAATTAAATCTGCTTGCTTTCCTAATTTTATAAATTCATCAGTAGGTAAAGGTCTTAATACTCGTACTCTAGCAAGACCGATTTTTATACCTTTTTTTTGCATTTCATCGATCGCTGCTTTGCTTTCTGCCCCTATTGCACCCATTGCTAGTAATACATATTCTGCTCCTTCACATTTATAATATTCAATAAAATCTCCATGGAAAAAACCAGACATTTTTTTCCAATCTTGTGCAATCTGAGGAATTAATTTCTTGGCGTTTTTATGTGCCTCATCCATTGCCTTTCTTACTTTATAGTATCCAATTGGGCCAATAATATTTCCAAATGTTATTGGATTTTTGATATCAAGTTCCCAACCGGGATTATATTTTCCAAGGAAATCATCTACTGTTTTTTGCTCTGGAATCGAAACTGGCATGGAGGTGTGAGATAGAATGAAGGCATTGTAATTAATCATTACAGGCAACAAGACATTCTGATTTTCTGATAATTTAAAGGCTTGAATTACTGTGTCAAATATCTCTTGGTTACTGCTGCAATAAAATTGTATCCAACCGGTGTCTCTTTGGGAAATAGAATCATTTTCATCTGCCCAAATATTCCAACCAGGGCCAACAACACGATTGATATTGCACATTACAATAGGGAGTCTCGCTAGTGCTGCCCAGTGAAGCATTTCATGCATTAATAAAAGTCCATGTGAAGAAGTTCCCGTAAAAGTTCTTACTCCAGTTGCACTTGAGCCAATACATGCACTCATAGCAGAATGTTCGCTTTCTACACAAATATATTCACCCTTAAATTCACCTGTTGCTACGTAATTAGCAATTCCCTCAACAAGAGTAGTTTGAGGAGTTATTGGATATGCTGCAACGACTTGGGGTTTAGCCATGACAGCAGCTTTTGCTGCTATATGATTTCCTGTATCAATAAGTATCGTCATTTTTTCTTTGCCTCCCTCTCCATAGTAATTGCTTTAACTTTACATTCTTTAGCACAAATTCCACAGCCTTTACAATATTCATAATCAATACTTACTGTCCCATCTTTTTCCTGTTTAATGCTTCCCTCAGGACAGAAAATCCAACATCTAAGACATTTTACGCATTTTTTTTTGTCAAGAACTGGTTTGAACACTCGCCAACTGCCTGTTTTTCCCATAGCCCCAGTTTTTGGATAAGAAATACTAGTAACAACTTTATATTTTTTCAGAAGTTCACCTCCACTTCCTCAAATGCATCGTTTGTAGCACTTACGTTTTTGAAGCTCAATTCTCCTTTCCATTTCTTTTTAATTACTCCTTGAATAGAGTCTAATGAAACGCGGTCTAATATTTTGGGAACAGCGCCTAATATTGGTGTATTTACGACAGGTATACCTCCCACTAAAATATCGTGTTTTATTGCAACTCCTGTTGCATCAACTGTAGCAACTTTATAATTTTTTGAAAATTCAAAATCATTAGGTTGTTTTCTGGAATTTATTAATATTGTACCATCTTTTTTTATACCTTTCAAAACATCTACTAATCCCATAATACTTTCATCCAATACGATAACAAAATCAGGATTGTAGATTTCACTACGAAGATGAATTTCCTTTTCAGATATTCTAGCAAATGCCCTTACCGGTGCACCCCTACGCTCTGCTCCAAAAAACGGGAAAGCTTGAACACCACTATTTCCATCTTTCAATGCTGCTTCTACAAGGAGATTTGCTGCTGTGACAGCTCCTTGACCGCCTCTTCCATGAAAAATTATCTCCACTAAAGATTCTGATACCATGACAACGCCTCTGCCCAAATCTCGGAATGAACATGTTGCATATAACTGTTTTGAATGATTAAATAAAGAAATTATTGAACCGATTTTATCTTTTTCTCAATTGACGCATCCTTGTCTTTTCGGTCATCAATTTTTAATTCAGTAATTACTCGTTTTGCACCAGATAAAAGAACTGCATGATGGGCTTTTTTAACAGCATCAAACAATGTATCTAAATCTTCTGTTTCAATAACTGTTGCCATTGCATTTGTTTTAAACTTAATTCCTTCATTTTTAATTGAGGTTATTGCTATCTTCACATACTTACTTAGACTAATATCTTTACCCACGGGAGATATACTTAGTTGAGATATAATCATTTTTTTTCCAGAATTCTTAAGCTTATTATACTTATTAAAATTTTATATGCATTTTAATAAATGAAATAACTTAAGGGATAGGATTTGTACAAGAATTTTCTGCAAAAAATCGAGTATTTTTCTTAATAATACTAATAAACTTTACATTTTTCTCTTTTTGTAATATTATTTTCAAGTTTGATCAAGTAATACTATAAATCACTGGAATTACCGAGGAATATAATCTTATACCTTAAAAATTTGTTACTCTTTTTTCATCCTTTACAATATTAAGGACTAACTGAGAATTTGAACGTTCTACATACTCTATTGACAATATCTTTTTAATAAAACTATTCAAATCTCGACGATCCTTAAAATGAGCGATAATCAATGAATCCCAATCGCCGGTTATATCAAATACTGCACTAACATGGTTATCTTTAGATATTTTTTCTTGTACCTCTATCAGCTTACCATGAGTTAATTTAATATTAATTATAGCAGTTAAGTCATAACCGATTTTCTCTTTATTTACGACAGGTATATATCTCTCAATTATTCCTTCATTTTCCAGTTTTTTAACTCTATTTGAAATAGTTGATAAAGATACTTTTAACTCTTTTGCAATATTTCTAAAGCTTTTCCTTGCATTTGTATTTAAAGATTTAATAATGCTATAATCTAATTTATCCATATATATTAATTATGATTAACAAATTAATAAAATTATCTGTTTTTTTACTGAATTTATAATCATTGTTTAATTTTTTTTAATTATTATAATCAATTGAATTGTTTTTTATCCAAATAGTATATATTATACTAATTTCATATTTATATTCTATGTATAAGTCAGCATGGTTTAATCTTTGGACAGAATATTGGCTTTCAGAACTGGAAAAAACTAAACCAAAAAAGGAAGCTTAATATCATTAATTATATTGATTTTTTAAAATGAGTGTTAAGTTATGGAAAGTAAAATAAAAATTTATGGCCCCCCAATAAATAAGGCAATTACAAGACTTCTAAAATTAGCAGAAGAATTGCCTACAATTTCTAATGGTAGCCTTGCTTCCGGTATTATTCCTTCAGGAGAAACACTAATGGGAGATTTTGATTTTGTGTTTCATTGGGCAAAAAAACCCACTGAAAAACAATTAAGAGAATTAATCTCAAAAATTGATGAAGCCCTTGGCGATATCAATTGTAGGTATACCATAACAAGCACCGAAATTTCCGATTCGCCATATAAACTGTAAAACAAATTTATTGAGGAAATTATTAATTTAAATAACATATATAATAGTTTGATAATACAAATTATTGCAAATCCTAAAAATAAACCCTCTGGTAAATTATTATTAGTTAGAAAACAAATCTCTCATACGCTCAATTGCCCTATCTATTATATCTAATGTTGTTGCGTAAGAAAATCTAAGATATCCTTCTCCATATGGGCCAAATGCTGTTCCGGGTAAAGCAGCAATTCCCCCTTCATTAAGCAAAAAATCTGCACATTCTTGGGAACTCATGCCTGTTTTTTTGATATTAGGAAATGCATAAAATGCACCTTTTGGTGTCAAACAACTGATATTATTTATAGAGTTAAGGCCTTTAACAATTTTATCTCTTTTTTCTTTAAATCTCTTCATCATTGTAGGAATAAAGTCTTGTGGTCCTGTTAATGCCTCAACCCCGGCCCATTGCGTAATTGCAGCTGTGCATGATATAGCACTTACTAAAAAATCATTCAATCTTTCGGCTAAGAATTTTGGGACAATCATAAAACCTAATCGCCAACCTGTCATTGCATAATATTTTGAAAACCCATCAAGTAAAATTGTTCTATCTTTTGATTCATCAGTTGAAGTAACCGAATAATGCTGTGTATTATAGGTCATCTTTGAATATATTTCATCAGAAATAACAAAAAAGTTGTGTTTATGTGCAAGTTCTGCTATTGATTCTAATTCAGATTTTGTCATAACTGATCCAGTAGGATTCTGAGGTGAATTTACAATCAATAGTTTGGTTTTCTTTGTTATTTTCTTTTCAATGTCATCCGGATTCATACGAAATTCATTTTCTTCAAGAAGTGGAACTAAAATTCCTTTTGCTCCAAGGAATGAAGTAACAGAACCGTATGTAGGATAGCCTGGATCCTGATAAATTACTTCATCACCTGGATTCACCAAGGCAAGCATTGAGAAAAATATACCAGGTTTTAGTCCTGGAGCAATTATAACTTGTTTTAAATCTGGTCTAAAACCTCGGGTTTTCTCAACTTCATCTTGAACCGCCTTTCTAAGTTCAATAATACCAATAGACGGAACATAATGAGTTTTCTTATCCTTAATTGCTTTTATTCCAGCCATAGCTATATTTTCTGGTGTTTCAATATCCGGTTCCCCAATTTCAAAATGTAAAATATTTTTTCCTTTTCTTTCCAATTCTTGAGCTTTTGCCAAAACTTCAAAGGCAGCTTCCCCATAAATTCGAGTTGCTCCTTTGCTTATTTCTACCATATATTCACCTTCTTAAATTAAATTCCATCCAAATCATCTAGATATTTCATCAAACCTAGTTGTTTTAATTTCTTTGATGAAGGAATACCTTTTTCATCCCACCCTCTTAGATTATAATATTCCAAAAGACTATTTTTAAAACCTGTCTTAGTTAATAGCTTATCTTTTGCAGGGCCTTTTGTAAATGGCTCTTTGAAAAATCTTGATGGTAATTTTTCATCAGATGTATCTAATCCCTCACGTAGATTAAACAATCTAATAATATTCCAGATTCTTTCACCACATTCTAGATAGCTTTTTTTCGTGTGATTAAACCCTGTGGCTGTGTTTAATAATTCTACACAATCTTCCTCTGAAATTGGTGCAAAATCACAAAAAACTAGTGAGAAAAATGCAGCCCGTTCGTCTTGTATTTCTTTAACTAATTTTGCTTTTTTATCAAACGAAAATCTATTAAGATCAGGATCCATTATTTCTTGTTTTACAGTCCATGCTCGCTGGTGGCATCCTCCTCTATCGGAGGTTGCATAAGCAAGAGCCATTCCAAATGCACCTCGTGGATCATATCCAGGTATTTCCAGGCCACTTGAATGTACTGCAAAATCTTCTGAATTTTTTCCTAATTTTTGAGACGCGATTTTTACTCCTTCAGAGAATATTATTCCTATGTTATTTTTTTTATAAGCAATATAATCGATTAATTTTGCAAGTTCCTTAGTTTTCCCCCATCCAATTTCTTTTCCTTCTAAATCATCTTTTGAAATAATTCCTTTTTCATATGACTCTATAGCAAATCCTAATACACCACCTAATGAAATCGTGTCCATTCCAACTTCATTGCATCGATTATTTAAAAATGCAACTTCTTCAATTGTTTTAATTCCCAAATTGGAACCCATTAATGCAATGGTTTCATATTCGGGACCGACCATTGATAATCCCTTATATACACCATTTTTAATTGATGATTTGTTCCAACAAGCAATAATGCAATTCCAACATGCCCCTGAACTATCAACGATTTTTTCTTGCATGGTTTCAGCATTTATTGCATCTGCGTTTTCAAATTTGCCTTCCTGATAATTTCTAGTAGGTAAAAATCCCCAATCATTAACTGGTTTGACCCAATATGGGGTGCCAAATTTGTGTCTTATTGGGACAAAATTGTTATTTTTTATTTTTTTCATAACTTCGATTGATTTATTTCTAAATTCTTCTTGTTGGTTAATTGGGACCTTGTTGCTTCCTTTCATAGTAACTGCTTTTAGGTTCTTTGAACCCATAACTGCTCCAGCGCCACCTCTTCCTGCATGTCGGTGACCATCAATGGTTATTGCTGAAAATTTAACAAGGTTTTCTCCAGCCGGTCCTATAACTGCAGTTCTTACTCTGCCTTCGTTTTTTTGTAACAAATTATGAGTATCTAAACATTCTTTGTTCCAAAGTTTATTTGCATCTTTTAATTCAACTGAATCATTAGATATTGAAATATAAGTAGGATGCGTGGCTTTTTCATAAAGAATAATAAAATCCCATCCTGCTTTTTTCATCTCGGCTGCAAATATTCCACCAAAATGAGAATCAAGAAACAAACCAGTTTGAGGGGATTTAGTAACCACTGTACCTCTACCTGAGGTTTGTGCCATTGTACCAGTCAAAGGTCCTGTTGTGAATATCAATATGTTTGTAGGGGATAATGGATCAGTTTTCTTTGGTAGTCTATCATATAAAATTTTAGCTCCTAAACCTTTAGCTCCAATAAATTTTCTTGCATCTTTAATATTTGTTTCTTCAACGTCTATTTCCTTTTTCTTTAGATTTATTGTTAATGTTTTTCCTGTATATCCTCCACTCATAAAATCACTTTTATCATTAATAAGAGGCTAAATTTCAATTCTCATTTTTCATTTCATATTTTCTATTGATTTCCAATAAATCTATAAGAAGCGCAAAACCAGTTTCACGTTTACCCGCACCAGGTCCAACAATAGTCACAGCACCCAATTCATCTGTGTAAAAAGTTAAAGCGTTAATTGCTTCACCAACACCGGCCAAAGGATCATTTAAAGGTAGTTTTTCAGGCCAAACTTTAGATTTTATAGAATCATTTTTTTGTATCTCTGCACTACCAATAAGTTTCCATCTTTTGTCTTCTGATTTTGCTTGTTTTATATCATTAATAGTAATATCTGTAATTCCTTTTCTTTGCACATCTTCCCAGTCAATATTTTTGCCGAGAACCACATTAGATAAAATAACTACTTTTCCAAGGGCGTCTAATCCCTCAACATCGCCTGTTGGGTCTGCCTCAGCATAACCAAGTTCTTGAGCGGTTTTCAAGGCCATTTCATAAGTCATTCCTTCTTCCATTTTAGTTAATATGAAATTTGTAGTACCGTTTAATATTCCCTTAAAACCTTTGATGGTATTTCCAGCTAGTGTGTATTTTGCAAGATTTATTACAGGGGTGCCAGATAAAACTACTCCTTCAAAACCATAAAATACATTTTTTTTCTTGGCAATTTCTAATAATTCTTTTGCCTGTTTTACAACTGGACCTTTGTTGGTGGACACTACACTCTTCCCTGCATTTAAAGCAGTTTTTATATGGGTTAAAGCAGGTTCACCTGTTTTAACATCAGTATATGTTATTTCAACTATAGTATTGGCATTAGTATCTTTAATTGTAGCCAGACTATCTAGTCCTTTTTCCCCATTTGGATAATCATCTAATTTTCTACCTTGTTTGGTAATTTCTAATATTTTCTGTAAATCAAGACCGTCTTTATTGTACACTGATCCTTTATTAATGTCAGATATTGCAACTACTGAGTATCGGAAATTATACTTCTTTTCCAGCATTTCTTTTTTTTGTAAAAGAATTTCACTCAAGCCCTGACCGACAGTCCCAAAACCAATAAAAGCTAGTTTAAAATCCATATTCACGCCTACCTATGATGTAAATTAGGTGCAGCAACAAAAGCTATACCATTTTCAGTTAATGCACGCGCTGTGTTATTGATAGAATCGTGTTTGTCCATATAATTTCTAACAAGATAAGGCATTAATTTATTATCTTCAATTTGAGCTCTTGGCAAAAAATATTCAAGAATATCTGACGGATGTTCACGTTTTTCTTCAACTTTAATTTCTCCACCTTCATGTTTTGCACTGATATTTTTTACTTTAGTTGCAACTTCTATCAGCTCCTTTCGCCTATCATAAGGTTGAATAACAATACTTTTCCAAGTCTCAAATATGTGATGCTCAAATCTTACAAAATCATCCAATCCTAATGATTTTCTTATATTGTTACTAATTTCAATAGTCATATTGTTTACAGAATTTGAAAAATTAAAACCAATTAACGAGGTTGATCCATCCTTTCTAGAAAATAATCTAGCTGCCATAAGGGTCCAAAATACTGCATAGGGATTATCATTACCCATATAAACTGAAATTTTAAATTCAATATTGATACCTAATTTGTGCAATAAATAGCCAAGTAAGATTGTGCCAGGATTGATATTTAAAACTTGATTAACACCATAGTTTGTATAATAATACAAGAATTCATCAACCCATTTTATTGGATAATCATTAGGCTGACCAACCCCTCCAAAATAACCAGTAATTGTTTCTGGTCCACCAAGATGTATGTTTGAACCATCTGTTCCTTTAGTATCGAGTGTTTCACACCAGGATGCACCAATAATTTTCATAGCTGCAATCATTGCTAATAAATCATCATCTTCCTCTTGTTCTTTCATACAACGTACTCTAATAAAACGACCTGGCATCAACTCCTTTTTTTCAACTGCTTGTCTTACCTCAGTCATAAAAAATGAAAAATATTGACATGCGCTAATTTCAAGTGTTACAGCATAATCATCGTTGAAGCTTATTTCAACATATTTGTCACCAAGCACTTTTTTTCTATAATCCTCAACTGAGATGAATGCATTTTTATCTTTTTGTTCAATCAACCATTCAAGATCTTTAACATAAGGTGAATTTTTTTTCCTTAAGCGACCTATTAAATTTTCGATTTTACCTGATTCCAATGCTTTTTTGTTTATCTCCTCAGGTGTACCATATTTTTCAACTACAGAGAGTAAATCATTTACTAATTTATTGTTAGGATCTGTAATAAATGCATTTATCTCTTCTAATCTTTTATCATCTATAGCTAATTTGCTTCTGTTATCTAATGACATAAGTAATTCCTCCCAAGTAGTATTACTCTTAAGTTTTTTAAATTAAATATTACAGGGCTATAAATAATGTTTGATTTGAAAATTTAACTCCAATAAATTTGATTTACATATTTTGTTGTTATTTAGTTCTTATCTTCATGAAATTTTCTAATTTATCAAATGATTCCTCTAATACATTCATGGGTGGAAGAATTACAATTCTAAAATGATTCTTTCCAAATTCTTTGCAGAAACCTGATCCATGTACTACTAAAACATGTGATTCGTGTAGAAGGTCTAATACAAATTCTTTGTCATTTTTCCATGAGCCTTTATCAATAGCTTCAATCTTAGGAAATATATAAAATGCTCCATCTGGTTTTGCTGTAGAAATTCCGGGGATTTCGTTAAGTCTTTTATATGAAAAATCACGTCGCTTTTTTAATTTTTCATTAACTTTTCTAATATGATCTTGTGGACCTTTCAATGCTTTAAGACATGCAAGTTGACAAACAGAGTTTGCACATAGTCTAGAACGAGCTATACGCATAAATGCATCTTGAATTTTATCTAATTCACCAGAGTGATAAAATAAAATATAGCCCATTCGCCAGCCAGGAACTAGATAAACTTTTGAAAAGCCATTAAAGGTAATAACTGGAACGTCTTTAGCTATGGTTGCTGTTGCAGTTTGTTTGTTATCAAAAGTAATATCATCGTAAATTTCATCTGAAATAATAGGGATATTGTATTCACCAGAAATATCAACTATTTCTTTGATAACCTTTTCAGAATATAAAGCACCAGTAGGATTGTTTGGATTTATAATTACTAAACCCTTGGTTTTTTTAGATATTTTTTTACGAATATCATCAACGTCTGGTTGCCATCCTTCTTCTTCAATGCAACGATATGATATTGGTTCAGCATTATTAAATTGGGTAATTAACGAATATTGTGGATATGTTGGTCCAGGAATTAATAGTTCATCATTAGGGTCTAAAGATGCATTAAGAAGTATTTGAAGCGACTCAGTTACTCCCGTGGTAATACAGATGTCACTAGATTGATAGTCAATGTTATTTCTTTTTTTCTCTCGTTCGACTATTGCATCTCTTAGTTCTTTATAACCTTCTGAAGGAGCATAACCATTATGCCCTGCTTTTGTAGCTTCATACAAAGCGTCCTTCATATGTAAGGGGGTATCAAAATCATATTTGTTTGGATCTCCTATGTTTAAATGTAAAACTTTTATTCCCTTCTTTTCTAATTCTTTTGCTGGAAGAACAACTTCTCTAATAGCATAGGAAATTCCCTGGGAACGCTTTGAAGCTTGTAACATGATAATCGAATTCGGACATATTTATTGAACATATATAGTTGATGGTCAATTAAAATAAAATACAAAAAAATAAGATGTATTTTAGATTAAATATTGGAATAAATTAATCCTCTCTAATTACACATCTAAATAAATTCTTGTCTTTTAGATATTCAATATCTTCATTTACTAATAAAGATGATCCATTTTTCTTTTTATGAATTGTTTTGAATTGTGAATTACCGGCTTTCTTTATTTTGTCTAATTTATTCTTTATTTCATCTTTTGTTTCCAAGTAATCTAAGTCAGATAGATTCAATGTAAGCATCTCGTCTTTTTTGTAACCTAATTTTTTATAGATATTTTCATTGCAATCTACAATATTTGCTTTCTCATCAAATACAAAAACTGCATCTGGTTTATCACTGATTAATCCTTTATATGAGAACTTTTTTAATGGTTTTTCTTTCAATAATTTTTTACTATGATCGGTTGTTTTTTTATCTTCAAATTTGGCTAATTTATTATTCAGCTCTAGAATTTTTTCTTCAGCCATTTTCAACTCTGTATTATCCTTTACTATACCCATGAATCCACAGAAATTTCCAGATTCATCATATTTTGTAATAAAACTTGTAAAAACACTTATATTTTGACCATTTTTATGTATTAATTGAGTTTTAAATTTTCTAGAGGTTTTTTTATTTTCTTTAGTCATCTCATTAAAATTATTTTTAACATTTTTTATTTCAACAGGTGAAATTAAATCAACTACTTTTTTACCAATTACCTCATCAGGTTTGTATCCTAATGATTTTATCACATTTCCAGAACAATAATTACATATTCCTTTCTCGTTTATCTCCCAAACCCAGTCGTCCATACTTTTAATCAAATTTTCAAATTTAGCTTCAGCTTTTACTTTTGCCTTCATTGTCTCTTCGAAAATCTCTCCCTTTTTAACCCCAACTTTATGAATAGCAAGTTTCAAGCTAGCCATTACTCTGTTTAAAGACTCTGTTAATTTGTCTATTTCAAATATCTCACTCTTTTCTATATCTATATCCAAATTTCCCTTACTTATTTCATCAATATTTTTGGTTAATTTTACCAAAGGCAATGATATGAAGTATGATATAACCAAAGATACAAAAAATGTAACAACCAAAATCAGACCAAGAAAAGCAGTTGCTATCTCAAAACCCTGTAGACCACCAATTATTGCAACAGGTATCATTGAAATTGCCAAACTCATAATTATTAATAATCCTCTTAACCTCATATTTCCAATCCTTCTTTTATCTCCTCAACATGATTTAAACTATAATCACCAAAAATTTTGGAGATATTTGTTTTAAATCCCTCTGCATTTTCCTCATTTAATATCTTAAGTTTCTTTAGAGATTCAATATAGTCTATTATATCCTTCCTTCCTATTGAGTTTCGATTTTTTAAATCGTTGAATTCAACAATACCCATCGGCCCTAACAGTAAAATAAATTCTTCCTTTAATTCTTTTTCTATTTCAGATTTTAATGAAAATAACAATTTA
>Ga0180433_10000688_pt1 | contig 57477 bp, 49 predicted proteins | sample SS_ome_8_FD_132980 | JGI IMG/M metagenome (GOLD analysis project Ga0180433, IMG submission 132980) | Hypersaline lake sediment archaeal communities from the Salton Sea, California, USA - SS_1_D_1 metaG | ecosystem: Environmental > Aquatic > Non-marine Saline and Alkaline > Hypersaline >... | reverse complement strand
ATGGGATTGTAAATGGGTGTTCTTGGGTTGCTGTGTTAATTTTAAATTTTGAAATAAGTGGTTTGTTATCGAGCCAGACAGACATTTCTCCCTTTTTGTTTACCGAGGTAAGGCATTGAATATCTGCACAGTAGTAGCCATTATTTTCCAGCCCAATAAGCTGCAGTTCTGGCGTGCGTGTATCGAAGAAAAAATTGTATCCTTTCCAGCCTAGCCAGACAAAGACAATTAAAAAGCTGAATACAAAAATATTTTTTATTTTAAGAAACATAGAACTCCCTCAAAAAATTTTTTAGATGATTCTCTCACAGAATTATAGTTTTTTTTCTGAGTGACGTAAAATCTTAGGGATATGGCCTTTTGATGCTTTTCAGGGCTCGTGGTATCATAAAAAGATGAAGAAAATTACGCAAAAACCCTTCCCAAAGGCCCCTGGGGTCTATCTTTTTAAAGACGAGTCTGGCCACATCATCTACACAGGTAAAGCAAAATGCCTACAAAAGCGTGTCCAGTCCTATTTTTCCAAGCAAAAAACTGACTGGAAGGTTAAGGCGCTTATCGATGAAAGTGTTGATATCGAATACATAGTGACGAAAAATGAGACAGAGGCTCTTCTTTTAGAGGCTCAGCTAATTCATGATCAAAAACCTAAATTCAATGTGCTACTCAAAGAAGGGCAGCCATTTGTGTATATTCTTTTTCCTGCGGCTCGTGGAGACGTATTGCCCACTGTTGAGCTTGTACGGAACAAAAAAAAGAAGGGAAAGTACTTCGGGCCGTTTTTGCAAAAAATGCAGGCGAGATCTGCTTTTCGATATCTTATAACAACCTTCCGATTACATCTGTGTAACAAAAAAATGAAAAACGGTTGTCTAGACTTTCATATCGGCTTGTGTGCTGGAAATTGTAAAAAGGATTTTGATAGACCTGCGTACCTATTTCGTTTACAGCTTGCACAAGATGCACTTAAAAATAATCACAAGGTGCTTTTAGAAAGTCTTCAAAATCAGATTGTTAAATACAACACAAATCTTGAATTTGAAAAAGCAATGCATTTGCAAGAGTATGTAGAAAATCTGGATGTTATTTTACACACATTGCGTACCAAGTTTAGTGAAACAAAATATCAAGACTCTATCTTTAAAAAGACGGCACCGGTTGATTTACAAAAAATCCCCCAAGAACATATTTCTGAAGAATTCCAGGAGTTTTTAGGGCTAGATAAACCTATACAAAAGATAGATTGTTTTGATATTTCTCATTTTCAAAGTAATAGTATTGTTGGTTCTTGTGTTCGGTTTACTAATGGGCGTCCAACCAAAAACAGCTTTAGAAAATTTAAAATAAGAACACTTACTAAACAAGATGATTATGCTGCTTTGCAAGAAGTTGTTTCTCGAAGATATAAGTCATATCTTTCTCAGGACGGTGGTGCAGATTGCGATCTTCCTGATCTTGTACTTGTTGATGGAGGAAAAGGACAGTTGCATGCGGTACAAAAAATTATTCCATACATTCCATGCATCAGCTTAGCAAAGCGTGAAGAGCGAATGTTTGGTCCTGGATTTCCAGACGGAGTTGTGCTTGATGTAAAAACTTCCATAGGAAAACTTCTTATTGCCCTTCGTGATTACGCCCATCATTTTGCTATTAACTATCATCGTGCCCGTAGAAACGCACAATATAGATAAGGCTTGTTTCAAATTGCAAATATATTGAAATTATCCCTCTGCTCTTGGTACTGTTTTTATAGGGACGTGATTTCTATGGAAATAAGGGGGAGAGATGAAAAAAATAATTATACTGAGTCTTTTTTTAGGAACTCTTTATCTTGCGGGTTTTTTATCGGCAACACAGGTTGTTCTTTCGAATAACACGAGCAAGCCTGTTGAGTTTTCTTTTAAATTTTTCCATGACCAGGCAAGTCAGAAAATGGTTATCTCTGGTTTTAAACTCGAACCAAATGAAACAACCCGTTTTCCTCAATTAAAAGACCTGCATCTTGCACAACCACTTAAGCTAAAAGTTAATTGGAAAGATGATTATGGTTCTTCAATTTCCAAAACATTTGATAAAGAAGATATGACAGTACAAGATTTACAGCTTATTCAGAAAAACGGAAAACTTACATTTGCCTCAGAACTATCTTAATTTTTTTCCCATTCAAAAAGCGATACACTGGTTAAAGATATTGTGACTGATCACGAAAGTATGTATGTTTGCAGGCGGATAGAAACGCTTGATGAAAGGGAGTATATGAAGTCTTCTCAATTTTTATATGTAGCAAATTGGAAAATGCAATTTTCTTTTGAGAAAACCCTTTCATTTTATAGGCAAAACAAAAAATCTTTTGAGGTATTGGCAGAGTCTCATGGTACTCATATTATTCTTTGTCCATCGTTTGATGTTTTGTATGCCTTTTCGCAAGAAATAAAAAATAGTTCTCTTTCTTTGGGTGCTCAAAGTTGCTCTTCTTATCAATCTGGTGCCTACACAGGAGAAGTTTCTGCAGAGTCCCTTTCTCAGGTGGGTTGTACTTTTTGTATTGTAGGGCACAGCGAACGCAGAAGATATTTTTCTGAAAAAGATAAAGATGTTGCTTTGAAGCTTGAAAGACTCTTAGAAAATAACCTGTATCCCATAGTTTGTGTAGGTGAAACTAAAGAAGAGCGGAATGAAAAAAGAACAGCAGAAGTTATCGAGCGACAGGTGCGCAACATCTGTGAAACCATTCAAAGAGAAAAGGAATCTATTCAGTTGTGTATAGCGTACGAGCCCGTGTGGTCAATTGGCACAGGAGTTTCACCTTTAAACAAAGAAATAGAGGCTGTTTTTAGCCAGATACAGGAAATAAGTCAGAAAACGATTCCAGGTGCCTCTATATCCCTTCTTTACGGGGGAAGTGTTAATGAAGATTCTGCTGCAATTATCAAGAATGTGTGTGGAATAAAGGGATTTTTGATTGGGGGGGCGAGTCTTGATTTTCAAAAGTTTGAAAAAATAGTAACATAAGAAATACGAAATCTAGTATAGTGAGTCGAATTGCATTCTATTTTTGAACGGAGTTATTCATGTTATTGGGTCTACTGATCACCTTATTCACTTTTGTTTGTTTTCTTCTTATCTTGATGATTCTTATCCAACAAGGAAAAGGTAGTATGGGGCTTGGAAGTCTTGGTGGTGGTACGCAAATGCTTTTTGGCGGATCCGGTGGACAAGATATTTTCCAAAAAATTACATGGATTTTGGGTGCGATATTTATGGTAGGGTCGTTAGTGCTTGCCCTTATGAAATCCGCCGGATAGATCTTACCAAAGGTGGCAAAAAGGTTTTGTAGTTTGAGAATAATCTTATGATTTTAAGAATTGTAGATTTTGTAGGACGCAAGACGCTTGGGATTTGCAGATCCTTAGGATCATTTGGATTGTTTTTATTCACGACGGTCACCACCCTCTTCACTACAAAATTAAAAGTCAATAAATTGTTTGCACAGATGGAACGGATAGGGGTTAGTTCTCTGTCCGTTGTTGTGTTAACGGGTGTTTCTACTGGTATGGCACTCGCACTACAAACGTATTTTGGGTTTAAGCGTGTGGGAGGTGAACAGTTTATTGGTGCAATTGTTGCATTAGGGATGGTTCGTGAATTGGGTCCGGTTTTGACTGGGTTGATGGTAACTGGTCGTGCAGGTTCAGCTATCACCGCAGAAATTGGTACCATGCGGATTACAGAACAGATTGATGCACTCAAAACATTGCGTATCAATACCTATCAATATCTTGCTGTTCCAAGAATTCTTGCTGGAACAATTATCCTTCCTTTTTTAGCTTTATTCACTATGATTTGCGGTATTGCTGGTGGTTATGTGGTATGCGTGCATGTTTTGGGATTGAGTCCTGATGACTACATAACAAGTATCAAAATGTACGCAGAGATGGAAGATATAACCGGTGGTTTGATAAAATCTTGTGTATTTGGATTGATCATTACCTGGGTTGGTACATACAAAGGATACAGAACAAGAGGTGGTGCTCGAGGTGTTGGTAAGGCAACGACGTCAAGTGTGGTGACGGCCTCAATAATGATTTTAATAGCGAACTATTTCCTCACCAAATTTCTTGAAAATTTATAGGGTGGGTGATGATTAAGTTAGTGGATTTAAAAAAAGATTTTGACGGGAAAGAGGTTACCAAAGGGGTAAACCTTGAGATTAAAGAGGGTACAGTCACCTGTATCATCGGTCGTTCTGGTGAAGGAAAATCTGTTCTTCTTAAGCAAATTATTGGTCTCATGGAACCTTCTTCAGGTCAAGTTTTAGTTAATGGAAAAAATACCATAGGTCTTTCAGAAAAAGAAAGAAATATTCTCTTTGAGCATTTTGGGTATGTTTTTCAGTTTGCTGCGCTTCTTGATTCTCTTAATGTTTTTGAAAATATAGGTATTAAGCTTTTGGAAAATGGGCGTTCACCTAAAGAAGTGTTGCCCATTGTAAAAGAAAAACTACAGATGGTGCAGCTTGCAGAAGATACCCTCTACAAGTATCCATCAGAACTTTCTGGTGGTATGAGAAAGCGAGTTGGCCTTGCACGTACATTGATTACAAAACCAAAAGTTATTTTATATGATGAGCCCACTACGGGCCTTGATCCCATTACTTCTCGCGTTATTCAGGAGTTGATGTACAACATGCAACAGCGCTTCAACCTGACTTCTATTATTATCACGCACGATGTTAATATGTTCCAATACGCCGATAGAATTGCATTATTGCACGATGGTAAGATACAGCATAACTGTGAAGCAAAAACGGTTTGGGATTCAAAAGATCCATATATTCACCAGTTTATCCGCGGACTTTCTGAAGGGCCAATACAGACAGAGATTCCGCATGCCAAGGATAAGTTCTAAAACCTCCTTTTTTCATTATCTTCTCTGAGAGCAAAGATTCGCTTTAAACAAGGTGTTTTCTGGCTTTTTTTGTTCGCAAATTGTTACACTTATTGTAAAGAGAAAAAAATGAACAATTGTGTGTTTTCAGGGAGAAAAAAATGAAGAGTAGAGTGGCAATTACTCTTGCGATGACTTTTTTGGCAGTATCGCCCTTTATAGAGGGTCGATGGGAAAAATTTTATGATGGCAAGGATATGGCACTTTCTATTAGTCCTTCTGGAGATGCTTTTGCTGTCTTTCAAGAAGACGAGAAATTTATTTTGAAAAAATGGAATGATCAAGAGAAAAAATTCGAAGCATTGACAGATTTAGAAGGCCTTAGAAGGGTTCCTAATCGATTTGCCGGAAAATTTGTGCGTTATCCACGTAGGATTAAGAAAATAGGAAAAAAAAGAGTTTCCACTGCTCCACTGAAGAAGTTAATCGCTGGAAAAATGAAAGAAATTCGTAATGTTAGTCGCATCAGCACTGATTATTTAGTTGCTGAGGGTGATAAGCTGTGGATGTTAGTGCATCAACCTTCAACCGTCCATCGTTCTATAGATCGCTATACTGGCAAAAAGTGGGAAAAAGCAATAAAGTTGCCCGATGAGCGTGAAGAGCGCATTGGAAGAAATTTAGCAGTTGATCCTAAAGGAGGGATTTATATTACCACGTCTGCTTATAAAGATAATACAATAAAAATTATTGACAGAATCTCTTGGAAAAACAGAGCCACTTGGAAAACAATTCTCAAAAAGCCTGATAGCGACAGAGCGATCAGTAGCTTTTTTGCGAAAAATAAAAATGATATATGGTTTATGCTCTACGGAATAAAAGGTTCTCTTATTTTTCATTGGGATGGAAAAAACATAAATCCTATTGATATGACAGAATTAGGAAGTATAAACCCAGAAGATTTTGAAGAATATTTTGTGGTTTGGCCCGAACTTTATGGCGGGGGGAAGAAAGTCTGGTTCAAAAAATACTTAATGCACACAAAGTCCCCAGAAAAAAACAAAGTAGAGTTGTATCGCTTGATCAAATAGGAGTATCCACATATTGGTGGCAAGATAGTTTCTTTATTTCCAATAGAAAAAGAGTGAGAAAATATTAAATAAAAAACAAAATAAAAAAGGATAAAGATGAAGAATAAAATGATAATCACCCTTTTGGCAACTATTTTGGTTGGATCATCCCTAATACAGGCAGAATGGACTAAAGTGTACGATGGACCTCGAGTTCATTCCTTTTCCGGTTGCCCTTTTAGTGCTCGAGTAAAAGATGGAAAAGTTTTTTTAAGCAATTTTAATGCTGTCGAAGGAAAATTCGAAGACCTTTTACCTATAAAAGACGCTAAGTTAGTACGGGGTGAAGGTTACTTTGTGGAAACAAGGGTTGCTGGACCATACGTAATTTTTCCTAAAACTCTTGGCGATAGATCAAAGAAATTTGAGCAAGATCTTAAGGGCAAGATAAAAAACTTTCTAGCAAATCAATTTGCTTCTGCATTATCAGAGAAAAAAATTACCAAGGAACAATTGGAAGAATTTAACAAATTGTTAGCAAGTGAGGTTGCGAAAACAGCAGGAGTATTTGCTGTTTATTCCGGACCGTTTATGGATGTTTTTCTACAAGAAGAATACGCCAAACCGGGAGTAAGCGATCAGGAGCTAAGGAAAATTTTAGAAAAGTTTTTTAATCTTGCCAGATCAACAGATATAAACAAAAAATCACTTACGGTTTTAGAAAAAAGACTTTTAAATACTACGATGCAATTGATGCCAGATTTTCAGACAATGAGCAGATATGAGTTGCGGGCAGGTTTAGAAAAGATTTTTAAAATAACTCGGGCACGCTTGCGAAATAGACATTACAAAGGAATTCAGAAAAAAGGGACCCCACTAGAGGAAAAACTTTTAGAAATTTCTAAGGAAGGAATAAACAAAACAAGAACGTGGACTGCGCCATGGCCAACCCCTCTTGCTAGAAAGATTTTAAAGGATGCACAGTCAGAAGAAGGAAGACTGCGCAATGAACATGGTCCATTAACCTATGGACTGCATGTAAAAAAACTTTCAGTTGATGAAAAAAAATTAGAATCACTAGATACCATAAGTCTCTCTGGTGGAGATTATATTTTAAGTCAAGCTTCTCAGAGGGGTATGTTGTGGTTTTTAATGCGCAAGGATAGAGAAACCTTTGTGTATCACTGGAATGGTGTAATGTGGATGCGTCTTGGAGCAAATATCCCAAATGCAGAACGTTTGTCTGTTGACGAAAATGGCACTGTTTATGTTGCTGTTCGTGATTTCAAAGAGGGATACTCGATTATGAAAGAGGACGGCGGTGTTTGGAAAAAAATCTATTCAACTGGTCCAGGAGTTGGGTTGAAAAGCTTTTCAGCCATGCATGAGAATCAAGTTTGGATGGTACTTTCCGACGTTGGAGGATCGAACCAAAGAGTCGCTCTGTGGGATGGCAAGGCTGTATCTCCTGTGAGTCTTGAAAGTATAGGTGATCTTGGCCCTGGTGAGCTTGAAATTCAAACACATATGAAGCAAGTATTTCTTGCAGTTCATCCTTTTGGTTTGCCGGAAAAAACACAAAGTTTACCGGAAAAAACACGAATTTTTCAACACATAAAAAAACCTGTTGTTCCTACTTTTGGTGGAGAAGGAACTTGGTCCCCACTAAAGAGAGGTGAAGTCTCGACTGAAGAACCTAAAGAAAGTGGGATAATGGGCAGAATGGCGTGGCAGGCAGATTATGATGAGGATGAAGATATTGATCCTGTTGAATATCAACAGCCTAAAACTCCAGAAGCTCCTGAGAAAGATGTACCAGCTGTTCCAGAACCAAAATACGAAGAGATTAAAGGGTTTTAGATTTTGAGCAAATTGTAAAAAAAGGAAAAAAATGAATAATAAAATAATTATTATCCTTTTTTCTACCATATTTTATAGATCTGCTTTTTCCGAAACTCCTCCATTAGTATCGCAATCGATGAATGGAAAAGTTTTTACAATGCCGAGTTTATATCCGGCACCGGATCAGCCAACCTTTGTGCTCGCAAAAGATAGACATAGCCTCTACAAATCTGAAGCAGGAAAAACTGAGTTGTTGCGAAAATTTAAATTTCCTGTTTCTGATGTATTTATTTGGCATAAAAAAGGAAAAACGAATGTTTTAGTTCTTCTTGAGAAGGTCTCGTTTAAAACAATACGGCATTCGAGAGGAAAGGATGGTTTTACTACTGTGATGAGAAAAGAAGTTGTAAAAACTGTTAGTTGGATTGTCGAGAGATGGGATGGGAATGAGTGGAGTCAAGTCGGAAAAGAGGTTGAAGGATCAGCACAAGGAATTTTTAAAATTACATCATCTAAAATAGAAGTTGGTGGAAAAAACTGTGTAGGCCATCAATACAAGTGGAATTTTTCAAAAAATAACTGGACCCCTATAAGAAAAAGTCCTGTCTACACAAAAGATTCACAAAAAACTGAGCCCAGCAAAAAAATGTATCATGTTCAGAAGAAAGGAAGAAAGTGAAAAATAAAATAATTGCTTTGTTGTTTTCGTTCCTTTCGCTTGGAGTATTTTCTGTTCAAGCGGAGGCGGAAACGCAAAACACAAAGGTTAGGACATTTTCTATTCCAGGAAGTGAAGAATTTTTTACTTTGAGTGAAGATGGAAAAACTCTGATGAAAGGAAATAGTTTAATCACAACTTTTGAAAATTTTGCTTCAGATTTAGTTGCTTTAAATGACAAAGAGTTTTTTGTGCTTTTTAAGTCAAAAACAATTTGTATTCCTAAGTCAGGAACAGGTTATGTTAGAATGCAGGTTGAGGGTTGTAGGCGCAGAAAAGTTTTTTCTGTGCAAAATATTAAAATAGATAAGCTTTCAAATAATCCTGAACAGTTAAGTGATATTTCTGTAGAAAACTCAAAAGTCTTTCCTTCTGTTTTTGATTCTGGCGGACTTTCATTTTCGTTTAACCTTATAGATGAAACTAAAAACATAATTCTTTTAACGGTAAATAGTTACGGATATATGAAAGATGTTTACGTGTGGCATGAAAAAGAGTCGGATTGGATTGGTATTAAAGAGTATCTAGAACTAACTAATCAAGAGATAATAGGGCTAGAGTTTAATCCAAGGATACTAAGAGGAATGTATAAAGTAGTAAGCGGCAATAAACTTTATAGATCAAGTACTAATGAATTGATAAAAGAATTTGAAAGTCCTATTTTAGATCATTTGGCTTATAACTTGGGGCATGTTGTAATTCTTCGTACGGATGAGAAGAGTAAAAAACTTATTGTTGAAGAATTAAAAGAAAAAAAATGGAGCCAAAAAGGAGAAATTCCGAAGATTGAGACAATTGGCCCATTTCGATTTATACATTCAGGGGGAAAGTTAAAAGTTATGGCTAATGGTTTACCTATTTATGAGTGGGGCCTAGTAAATAAAACATGGAAAAGAACAAAAGAATCGCTTCGATTAGGAAGAAAATGAAAAATAAAATATTGTTAACATTATTTTCGGTGCTTTTACTTGGAGTATTTTCTGTTCAAGCAAAAGTAAGGAAGTTTCGTGGTCCTGGTGGTAAAATTTTTGTGCTGAATGAAAAAAACGAACTGAGAATGGGACCTGCGTTGGTGGCAAAACTTGAAAACGAGGTGGACAGCTTAATTATTTTGCCTGGAGCGAAGAAAGAGATTTTTTATATAGAGCGTGTTGGTGGAGGGTCTCATCGTGATAAGTTTGGCAGACCAGTAATTAGCCCTGAGCATTTTTATGTAAAAAGGCTTATTATAAAAAAACTTTCAAAAGATCCGAAAAAACCGAGTGATGTTTCTATAGCAGTGACAAGAGGTTTTAGGATTAAACCTAGGTTTAAGTTTGTAGGATGGCCGCAGAGAAAGCTGACCTTAGAAGATCCCTATGGTGGAACGTTTGTGTGGGATAAAAAAACATCTAAGTGGATCGATAAAACACCAAAAAAAGATAAATTACCACGGCCTCAAAAAGATAAACTGCAAACTATAAAAGGTATGGCATAAAAAATTTTCATTCGATTTTGGTTCAGTTGTAAGAAGAGCCTTGAGTTGTTACACTAATGTTTCTGTCATTTTGCTATGCAAAAGGAAGGAACAAATAGTATGCAAGGTGAAAAAATTACTGAGACAAAAAAAACGACAAATGCAGTATCGCAGTCGATTATAGAAAAAATTAAAGAAGAAAGCATTCGTTTTCAAGGTCTTAATATAGAAGTTTCTAAAGTTATTATTGGCCAACAAGATATAATTTCATTTATCGCGTTGGCTATTTTATGTGACGGACATATCTTACTAGAAGGTGTTCCTGGCGTTGCAAAAACTACGATGATTAAGTCGGTAACCAAAGCGCTAGGTCTGAATTTTAATCGTATACAGTTTACACCAGATCTATTGCCGGCAGATTTAATTGGAACACTTATCTTTAATCCAAAGACGCAAGATTTCGAAACAAAACGTGGTCCTATTTTTTCCAATCTTATTTTAGCTGATGAAATTAATCGCGCCCCTGCTAAGGTGCAATCCGCCCTTCTTGAGGCAATGCAAGAACATCAGGTAACCATAGGTTCAAATACTTTTGTTCTAGAGGAACCGTTTTTAGTTTTTGCTACTCAAAATCCAATTGAACAGGAAGGGACGTATCGATTGCCAGAAGCACAGGTTGATCGATTTATGTTTAAACTTTCGGTTGATTACCCTGGTATGCAAGATGAGCGGGAAATTGTTAAGCGGAAGCTAGATCCATCTGTTATTAATACTGTTTTGACTAAAGATGATATTTTTACTGCACGAGAGTTAGTCAAAGAAGTGTATGTAGATGATAAAGTTGTTGATTATATTGTAAACATTGTGTTTGCAACACGCCAACCGGAAACTTTTAACATTGATAAGGTAAAACCTTTTATTCAGTATGGAGTTTCTCCTCGTGCCACCCTTGCATTGTATCAGGCTGCAAAAGCCCGGGCGTTTTTACAAAAAAGACATTTTGTAACGCCGGACGATGTAAAGGCGGTATGTCCTTCTATTTTGCGACATAGAATATTAATGACATACGAGGCGGAGGCAGAAAACGTAACCTCAGATCAATTGATTGATGAGATTCTTCATGTTGTTCCTTCCCCATGAAGAAAAAATCTGAGTCCTTTTTTTTAAACAGGCTTTTCATTTTTAGGCCTGGTTGCAGGCATACTTGACAATGTTGGAACGTAGACGGTATTGTGTGAGAAGATAATCAAAAAAGGGAAACGTTGATGCGATATCCTCTGTGGATTTTGAACTCCGTGCTTTTTGCATTGGTTATCTGCGCTGCTTTGTTTATTGTTTTTTCCCGAGAAGAATTACCAGAAAGGGAAGAAATAGAAACAGAGGCCGTAGCTACTCCAATAAAAGGTGGAGCTCCTACAATAAACTTGAAACAGATTTATGAGAATGATCTTTTTGGAACATACAGAAAGACTGTTACACCGATAAAAGAACCACAATATGTCATTCCGTTACCTGAACCTCCTAAACGGGTTCCTGTTTCCATTCCCAAAGAAGTTGAACCGAAATTTTTGGATCCTCTTCAAATAACGCTCAAAGGTATTATGTCTGTCAGCGACGGAAGTAAAAATAAAGCAATAATAGCCGACAATAAAACAACCAGAGAGGCTATCTATAAAGTTGGTGATAAGGTTGAAGATGCACAATTAGTAAGAATATTCAAAAATAAAATAGTATTTGTGCGTTCAAGTGGCCAACAAGAAGTTTTGTATCTTCGTCAGGAAGATGCAAAAGCAGATCCTACTTACTTAATTATCAGTGACTGGAAGGGTGTGGTAAGAAAAGTAGCAAAGAATCATTACCATATTTTCTTGAGTGAATTTAAAAAACGCGTGAAGAATCTTGCCCAGTTCATTGATATTCTCAGTTTGACAACAGCCTACAAGCAAGGAGCAAGTTTGGGTTGTAGAATAGGAAGTACAGAGGAAGGTTCTCTTGCAAAAGAGCTGGGACTTGTAGATGGAGACATTGTGCTTACGATCAATGGTCTTCCTGCAACAGATACAAGTAGTCGTCTAGAGATTTATAAAGTAGCAACGAATCTTAAAAAGGGCGACAATTTGATTGTGAGACTGCAAAGAAAAAATAGGATATACACTCTACGATACACTATGGCCGATTTTGCTATGATAAGAAAACTTTCAGGTCCAGGTCAGCCAGTGACTCCTCGTTACATAAAAGAAGAACAAGAAAAGATACTTGAAAAAAGACATAAACTTGCGCCGACGGTGAGAAAAATTCGAGAACAAGAAAGGCGCAATATGCTGCTTAAGGGAAAGAAAACAAAACGCTAGGTAATTGAGTTAACGATATGAAAATTGTTCGCCTAAAATTATTATTGCCTGCAGTTGGCATCCTTCTTTTAGCTTTTGGTTTGTTAAGAGGTGAGGAAGGTGAATTGCCTGCGTATGTTCGTCGGCAATCAAATTCTCGTGGGTTGCTTTCTATGGCGGTTAAAGATTCTCAGGCCGTTGCGGCTTTAGAAAAACCAACGTTTCAGCTGCTTGATGATGTACCATTCAGTGTAGATACAAAACAAGAAATAAAAGAGAACACAGAACTCCAAGTTCAAAATGATATTCCAAAAAAAGAATCAGAAGAAGAAAAAATAGAAAAACCTCTTGTGCCATCTGAAGATTTGCCGGATTTTGTTGAGCAAACTGCACAACAAGAAACACCTCAGGAAAAAACAGAAAAAGATCAGCCACAACTTTCAGCGCAACAAATACGTGCTATTGAACATGCTGAAAAAGAAGATGAAGAGGTTGTCTTTAATTTTAAAAATGCAGACTTGACCAATCTTGTTTACTACATGGAAACACTTTTTGGTGTACAGTTTATTACTGACGATTCAATCAGTCCGCTTCCTGCTGGAGGTAAAGGGATTGCAGGAAATAAAATTTCATTCAAGACACAAAAGCCGTTAACTAAAAAACAAGCATGGAGTTTGTTTGTCACATTTTTAGATATGGCGGGTCTTTCTGCGGTACAACAGGCGGATCCAAAAAAATACCGCATTATGCAAGTTCCGCAGTCACAAAAATCTGCAATAAAGTCGTTTATTGGTGTTGATTCCGAGTTGTTGCCGGATAATGATACGCGTATTCGATATGTTTATTTTGTAAAAGACATTGCCACGCAAACATTGCAAGACATTATTGGGGCGTTAAAAAGCAAGGTTGCTGAGGTTCTTATTTTACAAGAACTGAAGGCATTTATAATTACTGATAGTTCTTACAACATAAAAAGTTTGATGCGTATCATCCGGGAGCTTGATAAGGTAAGTATGCCGCAATCAATGTCTGTTTTTAAGTTGCGTCGTGTTGATGCTGCTCATGTAAAAAAATTGTATGACAGCCTTGTTGTTCCAAGACAGCAACAAGGAGCATCTCGCATTTTTGGTCCTAAACGTTCTGCAACATCTTTATATTTTCCTGAAAATGCACGCATGATTGTAGAAGAGCGAACAAACTCTCTTATTTTATTGGGAACACAAGAAGACATAAAAAAAATAGAGAGTTTTGTGATGGAGCATGTAGATGTAGAAACTGACATGCCATATTCTCCGTTACAGGTACATCAGCTTAAATATGCGGATGCTTCTGTGGTTGCAGATATTATGAATGAAGTTGCTCGATTTGGACAAGGAGCAACTGCTGCAAAAACAGGTGGGGTTCGAGGAACAGATAAGTTCCTGAAGCAAATGACCTTTACTCCGGAAGCAACTGGTAATCGTTTGGTTATCAGAGGTGAGTATGAAGATTATCTGAAAGCAAAAGAAATCATAGAGTCTCTTGATGCACCGCAGCCACAGGTTGCCATCGAGGTGCTCATTCTTTCTATTGGTATTACTGACATCAAGGAGTTGGGAGCGCAAATAAGAAACAAGTTGCGTTCTGGAGATTTCTCTAAAGACGGTCTTTTTGGAAAGAATTTTAATTTCCAAACATCCGGTATTCGTTTGGGAGCAGATCCACAAACAATTGTACAGAACTCAGGGGAAACGGGGGCAAAACGATTACTGGGTGACCTGATCAATTTAGTTACGGGTGCAACTGCGGGAAATACTATTCTTTCTTTAGGAAGTGACAGTTACGGTGTATGGGGAATTTTCCACGCTTTAAAAACAATAACGAATCTACAAGTTATTTCGAACCCGTTTTTGATTGCCACAAATAAAACGAAAGCGACTGTTTCTTTGGGTGAAATACGGAACGTACAGACTGCAACTATCGAAGGAACAAGATCTGTTGAAACGTTTAGTGACAAGGAGGCGAAGCTTTCTGTTATCATCACTCCACAGATTAACTCAGATGGTATGATTCTGCTCGATTTAACGGTTGAAATTGTAGAATTTCGAGATGCCGTAGCAACAACTGCATCTGAAGAAAGTGGTGCCAGAACAACAAAGATTGTTCAAACAAGTACCATTTTGGCGGACAAAGAAGTGCTTGCTCTTGGTGGGCTTATAAAAAATAAGATTGAAAATGGTCTTAATAAAACACCAATTTTAGGAAATATTCCACTTATTGGATGGTTATTTAAAAACAAAAAGAAAAGCGAAACGAAAGAAGATTTGTTGATTTTACTTTCTGCGCGAATTATAGATCCTGAAACTGCGCTAGAAGGAGATCGCTTCACTCAAGGACATATTGGTGACTACAAGAGTACCATAAAAGAAATAAGAAATGTGCACCTTAAAAGAGATCCAATTGACCGAGCATTCTTTGACGAGAAAAAGGGAGACATTTCAAGACGTATAGACAAATTTATCTTTAAACGGGACAAGAAAAAAACAGGCAAAAAGAAAAAAAGAAGAGGGAAGAAAAAAAGAGAAGAGAAGGTTGGTGTAGGAAGTATGGTTATTGCCGATGCCTCCGAAAAACCAAAGAGAAAGCGTTCAAGAAGACGTGCTCGACGAATAAAGAAAAGAAAAGAAGCACTTGCTCTTGCAAAGAAGCAGAAGGTAGCGCCGGTTGTATCATTACCAGCAGCCATTCAGTCACCTGAAAATCTGGGGGGTAGTACGACATGATTAAGGATGTATTAGTTCCAGAAAAGATAGGTAACTATTATCTCTTTGCAAAGCGTATTGTTGGGTTTCATGTTGATACATCGGAAGTTACTGCAACTCAGGTATATCTAAAGGGTTCTACTGCTACTGTTGAAAATGTTTTTAAAGAATCGATAGGCGCAGATCAAGCGTTGAGTCGTGAAGAAAAAGTTGCACAGGTTGTAAAATCTATTCTTAATCGGGTGGGCAAATACGATGCGGTGTATACCGCAATGCCAAGCTCTCAAATAATTTTTAAAAGTCTTCTGCTTCCATTTTTAAACTACGAAAAAATAAAAATGGTGGTTGGGTATGAAGTTGAGCCGTTGCTCCCATTTGCACTTGATGAGGCAATGATTGATTTTATAATTACAAAGCAATTTCCAAAACAAGGTAACTCAGAAGTTCTTGTTGCGGCAGTTCAAAAGTCAGCCTTAGCAGAACATATATCTTTTTTTGAGCAGGTTGGTGTTCATCCCCAGAAAATTGGCGTAGATTTTTTTGAATTCTATGGTCTTTATGCAACCATTGCACAAAACAAAAAAATGAAAGAGACCATAGGAATAGTGAATATAGGTCTTGGTTCAACACACGTTGCCCTCGTGCAAAACTCACAGTTAAAATCTGTTCGTGTGTTGCCAAAGGGAATGAATGATTTTATTGCGGTGGTAAGCAAATCAAGCAATATTTCTCTTGAAGATGCGCGTAATGCTATTTCAACATTTGGTTTAACAAAAGAACAAGATCAGGCGTATCATTCTCATCTTGTTGATGCTCTTAAGATGTTTTGGTCAAGCATTCAATTTACGCTTGGGTCTTTTGCCGCACAAGGGGAAGTGTTAGAGGTTAAAAAGTTTCTTCTTTCCGGGTCAGGATCAAACATTCCAGGACTTGATGAGTTTATTGTTAAGCAGGCTGGTGGTACCTGTGATTTTTTTCAGGTGACACCTCTTTTTGCTGATGGAAAGATAAAAATCAAAAAAAATGTTGGACTGCATGCTGATCATGTTATGAGTCTCGGTGTGGCGTTGCCTTCGGAGGTGACCAATAAATTTAATCTTTTGCCATCGCATATGTCTGAAGAAAAAGAAGTGTCTTTACTTACAAAGCAGGTTCTTTTTGCAGGTTTGTTTTTTATCTCTGTTATTGTGGCGCTTTTACTGCACAGTTCTTTTCAGATGAGAAAATTACATTCGGAAATACAAGAATCTCAGGATGAAGTTGTTGCCATTTTAAAAGAGCGATTTGACCTTCCAAGAGATTTGGCAAACTTTGATATGATTGTAGAAGAAGCCGTGTCTGAGGTTACCAAAGAAGAAAGAGCGTTGTCGTTGTTTTCTGCGCAATCACACTTTTTAAAATATTTGTTAGAGTTGCATGCCCTTGATACTGAGGGGCTTGGATTACAAGTAAAGCGTGTTGTAATAACAAAAGATACCATGACGCTTGATGCAAAAGTAAAAGATTTTAAATCTGTCAGCAAATTTGAAAAAGAGTTGCGCAAGTCGAAACTTTTCAAATATGCAGGCTCGGTACAAAAGACAGACTTTACTATGAAAATACCGCTGGCAAAGAAGAGATAGGGACTATGCATGGAGATTATAAACAGATTAAGATTGTCAATAGAGGGACTCGATCGACAGGATTTTTATAAATACATAATTATTGTTTTAGGTCTTGTTTGTTTAGTAACCGGTTTTATTTTATTTCGACATTACAGTAAGGTTTGGTCCTTGCAAGATCGTTTACAGAATATTAATGATACCCGAGAAGAAACGATAAAGCCTGTTTTAAAAAGAATGAACAGACTTGTACAACAACGAAAACAGGTTGATGATATTCTTGCACGGGACAAAGATTTTAAGATAGCTGGTTATTTTAAGGAGCTTCTTGAAAAACAGAATCTTACGAACAAAAAAACAACAGAAAGTGCTTCTGAGATGATGCTTGCAAATGGTTACACAGAGATAGCTTTGAATGTTCGTTTTAATCAAATGAATATGAAAGAGCTGTGTGAGCTTCTTGAAAAAATAGAAAAAAACGAAAGAGTATACGCAAAAAATTTGGAAATAATAAAATCCACCAAGGCTCCTAAGACAATAGAGGTAGGTATGACCGTTGCAACATTGCAGCCAAAATTGAAAGCCGGTAGATAAGTGGAGTCGATGCTATGAAAAAACGGTTTATGATTTTTTTGTTTATTATTTTTAGTTCACTTTTTTGTACACAGATTTTTCCTGCGGAAATTTCTTCTGATTCATCTATAGAACAGATTCTCAATCAAAAATTGAATCGCCCGTTAGCAAAAGAAGACAGTTTTGATATTGATGCGTTGCAAGCAAAAATATCTTTTTCACAAGAAGAATCCGATGCTGCAGTGGACGTAGAAGATACGGTAGAGGAAGATGAAAAAACAATAGATTTGAATGTTGATGCTGCTGATCTTACTTCCGTTATTCATAATATTGCTCGGGAAAAAGGTGTTAACATTATTTTACCTACCGGGGCAAATGCAATCACCTCTAAATTGACATTTCGATCAGAAGAAAGGGTTTCTGTTCGTAAAGCGTGGAAGTTTCTTTACACAATTTTAGACATTGCCGGTTATTCAGTTGTAAAAAGGCTAGAAGGTTACGCAATTGTTAAAAATAATGCAGACGTTGCACGTAATCCTTTGCCAATTTATATTGGAGTTGCCCCAGACGATCTTCCAAAAACTGACAAAAGAATAAAATATATATATTACCTTTCTAATATTCAGGTTCCTGACTTTGCAAATGCACGGCAAAGTGAACTAAATAGAATTTTAGATCAAGTTTTACCAAAACCTACTTCCGTGTACAAGTATATGCCGGCAGCAAACGGTCTTTTGATGGTTGCCAAAGCAAGTGATATCAGAGGCGCCATGAAGATTGTTCTTGAGCTAGATAAAGTTGGCTTCAGGGAAAAACTGGAAATCATGAAGCTGCGTCATTCGTCAGCTCAGATTGTTGCAGATTTATTCAACAGAAATATTCTTGCTGCAGCACAGCCAACACCTGCAAACAGAAGAAGGCTTGGGTGGCGCAAAAAAAGTCAGGCAGAGTATTTTTCAAAAAATGTAAAAATTATTCCGGAATTTCGTACTAATTCTCTTCTTGTTCTTGGAAGAGAGCAAGCAATAGAAAGGATTCGAGAATTTGTATACAAGTACATTGATCTCGAACTTGAGTCTGGTAAATCGATTTTGCACACGTATCAGCTAAAATATCTTGATGCTGAACCATTTGCAAGAACGTTGCAAAGAATTGTACAGTCAGCTTCAACCGGTGGTACGGGACAGTCTCGTGTTGCAGGAACCGCAACAGGACCAGAAAGGTTTTTTGAGGGGGTTATCATAAAAACTGATACTCCTCCACCAACAGAAAAAGGTGGAGAGCAGGTGTATTCGGGAAGCAACCAGCTAATTATTGCTGCACGCAATGACGATTGGTTACGTATAAAAAGTTTAATTGAAGAACTAGATAGACCTCAGCCGCAAGTAATTATAGAAGTTCTGATTGCTGATTTGACGATTAGTGACGAACGATTGCTTGGTAGTCACACCCGTACCCCTGCAGCGTTGAATTTACCAAAAGTGTGTGGAGATAATCTTGGAGTACAGTTTCAATCTGCGCAACCAGGTCCAGCTGTTGCGAGTGGAACAACGCCCGATGGAAGTTTACATCCCGATTTGCTACGTAGTGATTTTGTTACTTCAGACGGTTCTACTACTATTGATCCTCTTACAAGTGTTGCTACTGGTGCTGCTGGTATAATGTCATTGAATGACAGCAATGGGGATGCCTGGAGTATTTTGCAAGTGTTGCAGTCATATGAAAATTCAAAAATTCTTTCTCACCCTCATGTTGTTGCAATAAACAACAAAGAAGCAAAAGTAGAAATTGGAGAAACTCGTTTACAGCAAGCAGATGCAACCATAGGGACTGGTGGTGCAGCGATAGCAAAAAAAGATGAGGTAAATGCAAACTTAACCGTTACCATTACGCCACGAATTACCAGTGGAAAAATGGTTAACTTGCAAGTTTCTGTTGATTTTAAGGAGTTTATTGGGGATACCGTAAATCGCATAGACAGAAAAGTAACAACAAATGCAAATGTTAAAGACGGATCTATTCTTGCATTGGGTGGTCTTATAAAAATTGATACCAATCAGGGGGTTAACAAAACTCCACTTCTTGGAAGACTTCCTCTCATTGGATGGTTATTTAAAAAAAGAAGTGGGTCTCGTCAAAAAAATAATCTTACTGTCTTTATTCGTCCAACAGTTGTTGAGTCTCGTTTGCGTGGTGGTATGGACAGGTATACACGTGGATACATTGATGTTGCAAAAGAATATGCAGGTGAAGGAATGTTGTTCGACACCTTACGAGAACCTGTTACCAGGTGGTTTTTCAAAACAGGAGTTGATGCAACCAAGGCAATTGATGTATTTGCAGAAGAAAGTTTGTATGGTCTTCCTGAACTGGACGGTGCAGTAAGAGAAGTTTCTGGTGTAGAAGTTTCTCGATTTAGAAACAATCCGCACAAGACTGTTCTTGCCGCGATTGAAGGACGTGATGATTTTATTGATGTGCCAGATCAACCGGTTGAACGTGTTGCCACTTCGCAAAAATTAGATGATCATCCTCCTCGGGAGCTTGTAGTTGCACAAAAAAATGAACCAAATAAACAAGATATTTCTAAGGTTGAAGCAAGTGTAGTGCAGAAGAAAAAATCTTTAAGCAAAGATGAACAACTTAGAAATCTTCTTGCTAGCCACGAAAATCCATTACTCAATTCGTAGTACTATTTTTCTAAAATAGACATGCTCAATCGATCTTCGATGCGTAAAAGTTGATTGTATTTTGCAATTCGTTCGCCACGGGAAAGGCCGCCAAGTTTTATCTGTCCAGAATTGGTTCCAATTGCTAGGTCAACAATCAGTGTATCTTCTGTTTCTCCAGATCTGTGTGAGATAACAGGGTTTAACTCATGCTGTGAACACAGCGCAATTGCTTGTAGGGTTTCTGTGATTGTGCCGATTTGATTTGGTTTGATAAGGACTGCGTTTGCTGCACCTTCTTTAAGTCCTTTGGCAATTCTATCTTGATTGGTGGTAAACAGATCATCACCAACAATTTGTACTTTAGCGCCCAATTTTTTTGTTAATTTTGGCCAGTACTCCCAATCGTCTTCATGCAGGCCGTCTTCGATTGAAAAAAGCGGATAGTCTTTAGAAAGTTGCACGTACCATTCGATAAGTTCTTCTGAGGAGTATTTCTTTTTTCCCAGTTTATATTTTTTTGTTTTTTGGTCATAAAAAGAAGTTGCAGCTGCATCGATTGCAATCAAGAAATCTTGTTTATATTTTTTCTTTACATTTTCAATTGCCTGCATCAATGTGTCGAGTGCTTCTTTTTCGTCTTTAAAGTTTGGTGCAAATCCACCTTCATCTCCAACCAGTGTGCTCTTGCCAGATTCTTTCAGTACGTTTTTAAGTTCATAAAACAGTTCTGCGGTTGCTTCCAAAGATCCACGCACGGTTTGTTGTCCTTTTGCAACAACCATAAACTCTTGAATAGTAAGTTTGTTTTCTGCATGTAAACCTCCGTTGATGATGTTTACAAGTGGAATAGGAATGGAAACCGTTTCGACTCCACATAGATCTGCAATCAGCTCAAAGGGTTGTAGTCCTTCCATCGCGGATTGAGCCTTTAGGGTTGCGCAGCTGACTGCAAGAATAGCATTTGCACCAAGTTTACTTTTATCTTCTGTTGCGTCCATGGTAATCATCTTCATGTCCATTTCAACAACGTTTGGTTCTTTTCCCAAAAGTTTTGGTGCAATAACCTGTTCTATGTTTTCGATTGCTTGTTGCACTCCCTTACCTGCCAGCCGTTTTTTTTCGTCACGCAGTTCAACCGCTTCATGTGTTCCTTTTGAAGCCCCGGCAGGAACAGATGCGGTAAATCCATGTGCATTTTCTAAAATAAGTTCGCATTCAACCGTTGGAAAACCTCGAGAGTCAAAAATTTCCCGGCCGATTATTTTGGTGATTTTCATGTGAAGGTCCTTTTTTAAATTTTATTTTTTAAGGGAACAGCTCCATCATAACACAAATAGGAGAGAGTTTATTAGAAGGGTTAGCGTCTATTTTTTATTGCGCTTTCTTTTTTGTTTTTCGTGTTCAACTCTAAGACTTATTTTAGTGGTTTGAAGAGGAGACCATTTTCGTTTGGTTTTTAAAATAATTGTTCCGAAAAAATCTTTTGTTGGAGGATGATTGGGAATGAAAGAATTTTTAATCAGGGCATCCTCAAAAAAGATAAGATTGAAAAAATCATCTTTTCTTCCCATTTCTAAGGTGCGTAGCATGATAGCAAAGGAGGCAAAGTGTTGTTTTACAAAAGCAAGTGTATCTGGGTAAGATTCCAGAAAAAAAACTCCCTGGCCTATAACTTTTCTTTGAAGTGTGACTCTTTTTTTCTTTTTTGTGCGTTGTTTATATTGCGTACTATAGCCAGCAGGAACTAAAGAATCAGGTTCAGGATGTTTATTTATGTGCTCAATCATTTCTTCACAAAGTTCTTTTGCGGTTTCTGTGTTAGTTTCAACAAAGTACTGGTCAGTATCAGGAAAGATGTTATCAAAAAATGTACATATTTCTCCGCAATACTTTTTTTTTGAAACTCTATATTTGGTTCTCAACATCTTGGCTTCCATAGGGCCTCGCCCTATGGTTTGTTTTTTAAGTTGATCTTCTTCTGACCAAGTGATTTTTGTATTACCATGTCTAAGTCGTTTTACCTGAGCAAGCAAAGAAACTTTTTTCATGCACAGACAATTTGACACGCTCAATAAAAAGAGCGCAGAAAAAAGAAAACGGAACATTAATCTCCTTTTTACTTTTTCTTTGGGAGAACTTTCAGGCCGTACTCCTGCAACATGTCGCCATCAATTTCTGTTGGTGCATCCATCATTAGGTCATAGCCGCGTTGTGTTTTTGGGAAGGCGATCACGTCACGCAAAGATTTTCCACCAGTTAAAAGCATAACAAATCGGTCAAGACCAAGTGCAATACCTCCGTGTGGAGGGAAGCCAAGTGTTTGTGCTTCGAGCAAAAATCCAAACTTTTTTTCTACTTCTTCTTTGGTCAACCCAAGAAGATCGAAAATTTTACTTTGTATTTCTGAGTCATGAATTCTTATGGAGCCACCACCAAGTTCGATACCATTGAGTACAACGTCGTATGCTTTTGCGCGCATCTGACCAGGTTCTAAATTTTCCCATCCATCTTGTGGTGATGTGAATGGGTGGTGCATAGAATTCCAGCGTTTTTCTTCTTTATCATATTCAAACATTGGAAAATCAACGACCCAAGAAAAATTGAACACGCCTTTTGGAATGATATCAAGTGCTTTTCCTAGCTCCAAACGCAGTCTTCCAAGTGCTGTCCACGCGTCTTCGTACTGGCCAGCAATCAAAAACAGAACACTGTCGGTGCCCACGTTTGCAAAAAGTTTTTCAGCATGCTGCATAAAATCTTCTGGTAAAAATTTTGCAACAGGGGAATCGATGCTGCCATCTTTTTTGAAGCGAATCCACAACAATCCTTTGGCGCCCATCTTTTGTGCTTTTTCTGTCCAAGCGCTCAGTTCAGAACGAGAAAAAGGACAGTTGCTGACATGAAGTCCGCCAATTTTTCCACCCTTTTTAAGAACAGTTTTTAAAAACGCAAGTTCAGTGTTTTCAAAAAGAGAGGTGCATTCCCGAATTTTAAGACCAAAGCGCAAGTCTGGCCTGTCAATGCCATACGAGCCAAACGCTTCGTCATACGTCATACGGGGGAATGGAATTTCAATTTCAGTATCGAATAATTCTTTAAACACATGATGCAAAATTTGTTCGATGATTGACTGGATGTCACCCTCTTTTACAAAGGACATTTCAAGGTCGAGTTGCGTAAACTCTGGTTGTCGGTCTGCCCTAAGATCTTCGTCACGAAAACAGCGAGCGACCTGGAAATACCGTTCCATACCACTTGCCATTAAAAGCTGCTTGTAAAGCTGTGGAGACTGTGGCATTGCGTAAAAGTGTCCGTGATGCATCCGAGAAGGCACCAAAAATTCTCGTGCACCCTCAGGAGTGTTTTTGGTCAGGATTGGTGTTTCAATTTCGTAAAACCCTTCTGAGTTCAAAAATTGGCGCATTGCGAAAACAATTTTGTGACGCAGTGCGATTCGTTTTTGTATTTCTGGACGGCGCATATCAAGATAGCGGTAGGTTAGACGTAGTTCTTCGTCAACATTTTGCGCGTCTTCCAGATTGAAGGGAGGAGTTTTGGATTTGCTGTGAACAATAATTTTTTCGGCCTGGAGTTCCCATTTTCCAGTTGGCATGTCTTTGTTAATGGTTTCTTCTGTACGTTCAACTATCTTGCCGGTAACCGAAATAACAAATTCTGAACGTAGATTTTCAGCTGCTTTGTGTGCTTCTTGGTTAAAATCGGGATTAAATACAATCTGCATGATACCGCTTCTGTCGCGCAGATCGATAAAGATAAGGCCGCCATGATCTCGGCGTCGGTTGACCCAGCCAGAGAGATGGATTGTTTGGTTTAGTTCTTTTTCGTTGACCATACCACAAGAAGTGGTGCGTTCGAATGTTTCCATGACGGTTTCCTTGAGAGAAATTCACAGTTTTTTGAATGTTACTCCACCTGAAAAAGTGTACACAAAGGGGTCTTAAAGTCAATTTAGGCCCACTTTGTGGTATACAAATGGCTGGTTGTTATGTTTCTTCTTTTTTGGACAAATCTAGAATATCTATTTTTAACAGTGCTAGCGATATAACACCTTCACCGAAGTCCTCTTGGTTTTCTTGCACGTCACTCGTCATGAAGTTTTGGATTTCCCGTAGTTTATCTACAGTAATATCTTCAGGGTTAGATGCCAGCTCCATAATTTTTTCAGTGATGGTGTTTTCTTTTCTCACGGGACCAAGAGCTAGCCATTTTTTTATAGGGTGAAGTGTTTCTGCCTGGCCGGGGAATTCTCCCATGTTTCTACAAAGATTCTTGTAAAAGTTTTCTTCGCTCGGAAGAAGTTTCTTCCCTATTTCTTTAAGATAATCGTCTATTTTTCTGTTTTCTGGTTTTGTGATTGTAGCGCATGCCCGTGCAGCTTTTTTAATCAGTTTTTGACCCTTTACTTTTTTTTTGGCAAGTTTTTGCGCAAGATTATCTAACTCTGCTTTGACGTGATCTATTACCTTCTGTTGAAGCGGATTTTCAGAACAAAAAACTGTGGATGAAACAAGGAGTCCAGTGAAAGCGATTACGAAAAAATTCTTTGTCCCCATATTTTTCTTTCTGTTTTTTGAAATAAAAGATAATTAATTTCTGTATAGGTTATAGACAATTATTTTGTGTTCGAATTAATCGAGATGTTACTCTTTTCTTTTTTTCGAAGGCTTCTTTTTTTGATTAAGTTTGAGTCTTGAGATCAACCTCTTATTTTGAGAGTCGTTGTGTACTGAGCAATAAAGATGCATAGATCCAAGTCCTGGGAATGGATTATTTGGGTTATGTGCAAAGTTTAATGCTTCCATTATGACGGATGCCCTTTCATCTGAAAGGATTTTTTTTAGTTCTGTTTCTATCTCTTCTGAGGTTCTTGGAGAAAGAGGCCATCTAGGATGCTCTGTTTTTTTTCCATTAGAGCAAAAAGCTGCAGATGAAGTAAGAAGGCTTGCTAATACAACAAAGAAAAATTTGTTTGACCTCATAGTTTCCTTTCGTTTTTTTAAGGTAAAGATAATTAATTTGTATGCAGGTTATAGGCAATTGTTTCTTGAGCCAAGTTTATTTTTGAGTTTCTGTTTTTTTGAAATGCCTGCAAAGAAATGAGAGTTGTTTATGGTTTGGAATAGCCACCTTTTTTCCGTCTTTTCCATGAAGGGTGATACATCTTGTTGCTGCGTTGATAAATTCCTTTTGTTTGTCTCCACAAAACAAAAGAGAGAGTGAGTGTGCAATTTCTTTGTTGGTTTCCACTTTATTGGGATGAGCTATCATGCATTGACTAAGAATTGATGTCAAATATTCTCTCGGAATTCGAGGTTTTTTCTTGGCTTTTTTATGGGATTCTGTCATTAAATCGAGGAGTTTTTGACTTTGTTTGAGTGCGGGAATAAACTTTGCGAGTGTTATAGGATTAAATTCGTCTAAAATACATTCCTGCACAAAATTAGGTGAGAGCTGTGGATTGCCTTCTTCGTTTTGTAGTTCAATCATATCTTCGACGCTTTTTTGTATTCCTTCACGAAAACGAAGGGCATATTTTTTTTCGTAAGGAGTAAGGTTCTTTGTGTCGACGCCTTTTTTGCCGGTACAAACATTCTGTACGCACTGAGTAAGTATTTTGCATTCTTCCGGTTTATCCGGGTGTTTGTGGAGGCACTTTCTTTCTATGTCTTTAGGATTATATCCTTCTGAGCCTTCCAATTGCCACGAAAGGTACTGTATGTGTAAATCCAAAAGTTTTGTATAAATTCTCAGCTCAGCTTCTATGTTTGCAGGATTCATACCTTTAGAAAGCCAATGAGAAATTGCGTTGGAAAAATCTTCACCAAGAGGGTAAGAGCTTGGAACCTTCATTGAAAAACTTGTAGCACTTGTAAAAACAAGAAAAAAGCAAAAAATAATTTTTTTCATCTGTAATTGTATTTCGGATTAGCGTGATATTGTTCTGGCTGCAATCAGTATATTTTGTTTCTTTTTTATTTACAAAGGCCGATTTTAAATAAAAAAAAACGGGCCCTTGACTTGGTATGCTTGTTTGCATACATTGAATTGTAACATTCATTCTTTCCATTCAAAGGAGACTCTGGATATGGAAATTATCCGCCTTACGGCGATGGCGAGCCTAAAACATAAGTAAGGGCCTCCGCCTTCTCACCTTTCTTTTTATTTTCAAAATAACCTTTTATCGGTGTACTGCTTGTACACGTACTTTTCCAAAACAGTTCAAGTGATTTTCATCTCAGTGCACCGTACTATCATCCACTAACTGTTGGAGTATCAAAATGAGTACAAAATTTTTAGAAGTTGTAAACGTAGAGAAAAAATACGATAAAAAACCTGCTCTTCGTGGCGTTAACCTTACGTTAGATGAAGGAAAAATTATCGGTCTTCTTGGGGTGAACGGTGCCGGTAAAACAACCCTTTCTTCCATCATTGCTACCGTGCGTCCGCCAACAGCAGGGGATGTTTTTTTTCTTGGTGAATCGATTTATCAAAACATTGCGGATTTTCGACAGCAGATTGGGTACTGTCCGCAGTATCCAAATTTAAATAATGAACTTACTATCCGAGAAAACTTAGAGGCGCATGGCAGATATTTTGGACTCGAATCTTCTGATATTGAAGGACGAATAAAGGAGTTGGCGCACAAGTTTCAGTTTACTGAATATTTGGAATATAAGTCTTCAGAACTTTCTGGTGGGTACAAACAACGTGTTTCTATCGCACGTGCTCTTTTTCACCGTCCAAAGCTAGTCATTCTTGATGAACCAACATCTGGTTTAGATCCACACATTAGAAATCAGCTATGGGATTATGTCAAAGCAATAAAAGCGGACGGTATAACCGTTTTGTTGACCACGCATTACATCGAAGAGGCGGAACAACTTTCTGATTATGTTTGTGTACTAGATAAAGGGTTGGTTCGATTGATCGATACTCCCGCAAATCTTATGAAGACATTTAAAAAAGAAAAATTGGAAGAAGTATTCATTCAATTAGCAGAGGAACAAAATGAGTAGAGATATAAAACGAATTTCTTATGTTCACGTTATCAAAGAGTTAATAAAAACGGATCTGAAAATTTTCCGGAAGGTTGCGGTTCAAAAGTGGATCGACATGTTTATTTGGATTACAACCATGACCATGGTGTTTGCATACGTCATGCCTTCATTTGGTTTAACCAAATCATTCGGTGCATTTATGATTGCAAGCATGTGTTCAACCGCAGGATTGTTTCAGGCATTTTCTTATGTTGCAGAGATGGTTGCAGATTTTGATGGGGACAAGATCATTAACTATTATTTCACACTTCCTATCCCTTCTTGGACAATTTTTGTCCGTCTTGTTATTTACTACACCATAACATTTACGTTTCTTGGTATTTTGGTATTACCAATCGGTAAGTTGATGCTATGGAATACTCTTTCTTTAACAGGAGTACACTACGGCAAATATGCGATCATTGTCTCGCTGGCAAACAGTTTTTACGCAATTTTGGCACTGTGGGTTGCCAGTTTTGTCTATAGTTTACTTCGCCTTGATAGTGTTTGGATGCGTGTCATTTATCCGCTTTGGTTTTTGGGATGTTTTCAATTCTCTTGGCAGTCTTTGTATAAGGTTGCACCCGTGTTTGCGTACATCGATCTGCTCAACCCAATCACCTATGTTTCAGAAGGGACACGTGCTGCAGTTTTAGGACAACAAGGTTCGCTCAACTTTTGGACATGTGTTGCGGCGTTGATTTTTTTCATCGGTCTTGGTGGTTGGCACGCAATTTCACGACTTAAAAAACGTTTGGATTTTGTATGAAATATATCCAGTTAATTTTAGCTTTTGTTTTGGTTTTTTTGAGCAGTACATATTTATTTTTCAGGAAAAAAACAATGAATCAGAAAAGTGATTTGACCTGGGCAGCGTACATTAAGAATCTTGTTAAGAGAGATGGTCGAGTTGCCGCACGGTCAAAAAACGGCATTCCCGTTACACTTGAGTGGAGCATAAGAAACGCTTTCGATAGTGATTTTTATGAAATTCTCAAAGAGTCGGGCACAACATCAATTGATGCATTTACCAAGGTTGAAGTTGATTTTTTACGAGCACATCCTGACGTTGCATTGCAAGATGAACATTTTAAATTGGTTGCGCCTCTTTTTTCTGATGCAAAAAATATTGATTGGAATTTGGTTCAAGAAAAAATGCGCAATATCATAGCAGGTATCTATTCCATGGATTGTTCTAGTTTTGGCACGGATACGTTTTTTATTTTTGTGTTTATCAAAGATGAAACTACCGGAGAACAACTCGGTTCGGCGCAGTTTTTTGTTGAACCAACGTATGCGCATGGTGATGTTCGATTGACGAGCATTGCGGTTAAGCCAAAAGAACAGAATCGTGGTTTGGGAAAACTGTTAATGTGTTCAATTTTTAAAATTGTTCCAACTGTGCAGCGTATTTTTCTTTCAACACGGATCACAAATGAGCATGCAATACGTGCATACCAAAACTGGGGATTTACGAAAGATCCGAATCCAGTACAAGCACATTTCAAATTTACAGAGCATTGGATTCATTTGGAGTACAAAACGGATCAGTCAAGCATTTTGCAAAAAGTTGCAGAAGGTTTGAAGTAAAAAAGCCCCGGGTTTTCCCGGGGCCATTTTTATCTTACCTGTGACCAGTTTAGAACTTGTATTCAAATCCTAGATTGATTGTGTAAGAAGTGTTGTTGCCAAGTCCTGGAACTGGATCGTTGTTGTAACCAGTTCGATCGAATCTGTCTAGGATTTTTTGTTGTGCTGCATTCAGTGGTTTGCCAAATACATCATTGAAGTGTGATCCTGGAACAAAGATCGAACCAACACCAAAGAAGTACAAGTCGCACATCAATTGTTTTTTCAGGAACAAGTTGAATTCAAGTCCCAAGAAAGAACGTGCGCAGCAATCTTTGGTTGTTCCGGTTTTCAAATCAAATGCTTTGTCTGGAAATGTTTGCCAGAATGCAATCATGTTTGGGTTGAGTGAGAAAGATTTTTCCCAGTCGCTTGGTTCCCATGTAACACCTGTACCAACGAATGCCAAATTGGTGAATCCAGAAACGAGTGCACCAAATCTATTTGATTGTTTTTCTGATGGTAGCGTATCAAGAGGAAGTCTCAATTTGCCAGCCGATCCCAAGAAGAATGCGCTTTTTACTCGTTTGCCAGCATACAGTTCTTGTAGGCCAATAAATCCTCTGTAGTCACCGTCTACCAAATCGAAATTTGGATCACGGTCACCAGATGCATATCCTGCTGTTGCTGCAATTTTTACATCGCGATCGCAGATAAACCATGCAGCGTCAGTAACAAACATAAATCCTTTGTATTTATCTTTGTATTCGTTACGGAATCTGTTTGTTGCATTAAACAATTCGTTTTTGCTTGCGTTTACAGTATCTGCAGGAATTGTGGAAACGTTATCTAGGTCGGTTGCAATACCGATACTTTTGCCGTTCATTGATTCGTATTGTACGGCTCCGTTTACCAAGCCTTTTGCTGTTGAACCTGCGGTGCTTACCGCGCCACCCGAAATAACACCATTCGAAACATGTGGTGCTTTGTAAGCATCCCAGTTTGAAATGTTTGTATCGTTAATTGGGTCTGCGTTTACGTACACGTGGCTGTTTACTTCTTGTACTTGCCCGTTACGGTTTTGCAATTCAATGGTGTTGCGGTCCCATCCTTTAACTGTTTGTGAACCAAAGTTTAATGCACCATCGAAACCAAATTCAAAATGGTCACCTTCATATTCAGTTGCAATACCAATGGTTCCGAGCCTGCTGGTTGCATCAGCAAGATCTTCAACTTGTTGTTCTGGATCTGAGTTGTACAAGAAGTATGGTTCAACAAAAAGTTTACCCTTGTCTGGATCATTAACTGGGGTCCAATTCAAGCGTCCTGCAAACAAGAAGTTTATTTTTCCAAAACCACGTTCTGGAGTATTTAGTCTGCCGTATTCTTGTCCCAAGATGTTTTGTTCTGTTTTTGAAAGGCTGTTGCTTTGGTTATCAAGAATTGCGCCGTACAAATCATAAGATAGTTTTTCAAGTACAAGATCGCCAGAAACTTTGGCGCCAAATGCGTACTGATCAACTGCTCCATCAGAATAAAATCCGATGTAGTCTGGTGCGACTGCGTATGCATCACCGAGTGCAATACCCCGTCCCAACTGGAATGGAAATGCTCCGAGTGTAAAGATGTGTTTTTTTTCGTAAGATTTGTCAAAACCGAATGCTTCGTTCAATGAAAATTCGATCCATGCTTCTCTTATCCAGCCGATGTGACGTGGAATGAAGTGTTTGTGATTTTGGCCAACGGAGTCCAAGATTTTTGTGGATACGGTTGTTGTTGGTGCGACTTCGTTGCTGCCCCATACAGCTTTGTTTCGAGCGGAGAAGCGAGCTTTTACTAAATCGTAACATGCAAAGTCTGCGTTCAAGTCAAGGGTGTGTTTGAGATAAAGAATTTTGTCGTTCTTGTTGCAACTATTTAGAAAGGTAATGTTTTTACCGTAGAACGTATCTCCTGGTTTAAATGTACCGGAAAACCTCCAGTCAAATGGTTTTTTTTCAACTTTTTTTGTTGGAACTTCTTTTGTTTGTGCACTGGCACCGACAAAAAGTGATAAAGAAATTGCCAAGAGGCTACTTCTTTTTGCAAAATCCATACGGACTCCTTTATGTAAAAAATAAAACTGTGACACTCAACCTCTGTGCGCAACGAAGTACGCTTTGCAACTTCGAATCACTACAAACTTTTTCGATAAAAAATAAGCCGTGTAGAACACACAAGCTTTCAAGACGGATTTAGAGTAAACTCTTTTAGGTGTTTGTCAATTATTGTTGATTGAAAAAATGTTTCTAGAGACAAAAAATGAAAAAAGAAAAAACAAGACTTTTGCTCGGTGGTCACATGTCAATTGCAGGGGGTTTTTATAAAGCAATAGAGGCCGGTGAATCAATTGGATGTACTGCAATACAAATTTTTACTAGAAGCAACAGACAGTGGAAGGCAAAAGCTATAGTGCAAAAAGATATTGATGCATTTAAAGAAGCGCTTAAAAATTCCAACATACACTCTGTTGTTGCGCATGTGCCATACCTTATTAACATTGGTTCGCCAGTTGCAAAAACACGTCATGCATCACTTGCCGTTTTAAAAGAAGAATTAAAGCGTTGTAATGTGTTAGGTATTTCTTATCTTGTTTTGCATCCGGGCTCTCATCTTGGAGAGGGTGAAGAAAAATGTCTTGATAGAATTGTAAAAGGATTAAATTCTATTTTTGATGGTTACACAGGTAAAACAATACTTTGTTTAGAAAATATGGCAGGACAAGGAACAAATGTTGGGTATACCTTTGAGCAGCTTGGATACATTCTTAAAAATATAAAAAATAAAAAACATATTGGTGTTTGTTTTGATACGTGTCATGCATTTGCTGCAGGATACGATTTTAGAAAGTCGGAAGATTACGAAGCGATGTGGAAGGAGTTTGCAAAAAAAATTGGCCTGCGCAAACTAAAAGTAATTCATCTAAATGATTCCAAACGTGAACTTGGTGCACGTGTTGACCGGCACGAAGATATTGGTGAAGGAAAATTGGGGCGAGAAGCGTTTCGACTTTTGTGTAATGACCAACGATTTTTCAATGTTCCAAAAATTCTTGAAACACCAAAACCAACGCTTGAAAAATATGCAAAAAATATGGAAAAAATAAAACGGTTGTTGTCAGAAGAGACAAAAAAACTATTGAATGAGAGCTAGAGATTTAACCTTTTTGTTGAAAAAAAAAATATCTAGAAGTTATAATTCGAGCGTTGATGATGAGATTATGTTATGTGTTGAGGGGGTTGGGAGTGAAGCGTCCATTTTTTGTTTTCTTGTTTTCTGTTTTTTTTTGGATTCAGTCTTTTTATGCCATGGATGACGATAGACAATTAAAGCCTGCTCCAAAAGGGATTTTAAAAAAACAGCTAAGAAAACAAATGAGTTTACCTACGGGGATTTTTTCAAAGAAAAAAAAACGAAGTGGAAAAAAGGTTCGCTTTCAATTGCCAGAAAACGGTGGCCTTGAACGTGTCGGATCTGGTTCTATAGCAGACCTTGTGAGAAAAATTTACGGCAATCGTGATCTCCATGGTTTTTCATATGAGCACATAAGACAAGCGAGAACTCTTCTTACGGAGGTTGAGCCTGTTCTTCGTACACTTTTATTTGCTAAGAAGATGGATGATATAAGGAGAAAATGTAAGACCTCAAGCGAAAAATCCGTCGAAATAGGCTTTAGATTTATGGAGCGTGTGGCCGTTTCGGTAGGCAATCAGTTTGGTGTTCCTTCTTCCATTTCCTACGAAAAATTGCCTTCAAATATTGCTATGCAGGCCGCAGAGGTTGCTTCGCAGGTTCAGCGCTTGCTTAAAGATAGAGCTAATCGGTCGCCAGATGTTTCTATATTTGCTTTGTGTTTAGCACAGCAAATAAAAAAAAGAAAAAAACGTTTTAAGAAAGGGAAGCCTGGAAAAGACCGTGAAAAAAATCTAGAAAGAGTTCGAAGAGACTTAGGGCTTGACCCTGAGTTTAATCTTTCTGAGGAAGAAGAGCCCCTGATCCCTAGACCTAAAAGAAAATTCTTTCTCAAGAGGATTTTAAATTGTCTTACCCGCAGCTGTTGTACCGACGCTTTCAATCAAGTTGCTGAGCAATAAAGATTTCTGGAGGGAGTTGTGTGGGGGGGTTTTGCGTTTTGAACCCTTAGGGCTTACACTAAAAGAAAATGGTGAAAACAGGCTAATTTAGGGGTGAATCATGAAAAAACAAACAATATTTCTCTCTCTTTTCGATGCTTTTTTTTTCGATTGGTAGTACTTTTTGCATGGAGAAAAAATCTCTCCTTCTTTCTTCACTTGAAGAAATGAGGGATGGTGTTGCTAATATGCAAAAATTGGACGAAGAGCTTGGTACGCGAAATTTGGTTTTTCTTCAGAATGTTCTCGATGTTTGCAGACAATCGGGTGACGAAAAGAAAGTTGAAGCAGTTAAAACGTTGGCAGATCGTGAAGGTTTAGAAGTTGTGAAGCCTTTATTTAAAGCGGTTGGTTTGGGGGCGATAACTGGTCTAATAAAAGATAGTAAAAAGCAAGAAAGGCAACAAGAGATAGAACAAGCAATGATTAATGATGTGAAATACGATTCCGATGGTCTTCCTCGTTGTTATTACGTAGATCTTGACTATTTTAAAATTCTAGAAATAGAGAAAAAACGCGGCTCATACAGCTCAGATTTAATGGATACTGGGGCTTCAGAATCTAGCCAAGTATCACCTGAACCAATCGGCCAGGTATCACCTGTGTCAGAAGGGGATAGTGACGCTTCCAAGCGTTATTATATCTAGCTTTTTAAATCTTTCCTCAGAGAATCCGCAAATTCATAGAAATTGAGCGATATGCTCGCCAGGAGGGGCCATTGGGCCCCTTTTTGCTTTTTAGGCCTCTAGGGCCTACACTAATAAAAATGGTAAAAATAGGCTAATTTCAAGCAAAATGGTGGTTGATCATGGCAAAACGAACAATTTTTCTTACTCTGTTTTTAACGATTTTCTTCTCAAATAGTGGGATTGGTAATGGTGGTACTGGCTGCGTGAGCGGTTTGTGCTCTGGATACCAACAATTTGAGAACTCTGCTGTGTTTGCACTTGAGCAGATGGAAAACCCTTGGATTCTCGATGATGAGTTAAAAAATCAGATGCAAGAAAAGAACCTCAGTGCAGATGTTATCAGTTTGTGTAGAGAAGCTACAGAGATAGCAAAGCTGCAAGACCAGATGGAACAGATCGAGCGCATTCGTCCATTTGTTTCTGGTAATCATGAAAGCATGCTAAAAGTTTTGCGTCTTGCAGGTCTTAGTGCAGTGGTTGATATGGCTCATGAAATGGAACATGCAAAGCAAGAAGAAAGAAATCAAATAATTAATGCCGCACTTCCCGTCTATCAAGCGATAGATGTACCACAGATTCAGTTTCCGGTAATCCCTGCTCAAGAAACTTATGAAATAGATGAACTTGTGGATACGAATGATTTTCCACAAACTCAAGAACCCGTTATGTTTGAGCAAGACAATAACGATCAGGAAGACTTTGGTTTTTACATAGATGAGATTGTAGAGACAAAAGATTTATCACAAACTCAACAGCCAACAGCTCCTGAGCAAAATGACAACGATCAAGATGAATTTCATTTTTACATAGATGAACTTGTAGATACACCGGATGTTCCACCAGTAGGATTTATGGACGAAGCAGAAAACAATAGTGCAGTTGATGATGAGTTTCAGTATGAGATTGGTGCAGATATTAACAGTGTTCCAAATTATGGTGAAGCTCCAACAGCGCCAGAGCTACCTGAAGCTTTTCAAGATGATGCTGAGTTGCATGAAAAACCTGAACCGAGTATTGATAATGAGGAGCTTAAGACGTGCAAGGTACTCGCCGTAATTATACCTATAGCATTAGTTGTATCACTTGCTGTAAATTATTTTTTAAAATAATTGTTTGACGATCTAGTCAAACTTCATGACAGATAATTTTTGAGCGCTCTTTTTGACTTTGTCAGAAAGGGCGCTTATTTTTTTCCTTTTATAAAAGAATCAAGAACAGGGTAGGCATCCCTTTTTTTAGAAAATTCCATTGACGTTGCGGATTCTACAATTTTTCCTGCATCCATTAGGTAGATGGTACAGTTTAGCTTTTCAAGCAATGCCGTGTCGTGCGTTGCAATCAAAATAATATATCCTTCGTCAGACAGTTCTTGAATAGTTTTAGCAACGTGTGTAGTCAGTAATGGATCGAGCGCAGATGTTGGTTCGTCCATACAGATAATTTGTGGTTTTAGAGCGAGAGTACGTGCAATGGCAAGACGTTGTTTCTGCCCACCAGAAAGACCAGAGACCAGTGAGTTTGCTTTGCCCTCAAGTCCGTAATGTTTTAAAAGTTCGGCTGCGGTTTTATGGGCAGATTGTTTACTTTTTTTCATTACCTTTTCAAGCACAAAAGTTATGTTTTGCTCTACAGTCATGTGTGCAAACAGATTGAACTCCTGAAACACCATTCCGATTTTGTGTCCGCGGTTAATGGTATCCATATCTAGTTTTTTGTTGTCTAAATAAACTGAACCAGAATCGATTGTTTCCAAATTGTTCAAAAGACGTAGCAACGTAGATTTTCCAACGCCCGACTTGCCAAGCATAACCGCAATTTCTCCCCGCTCTACACGCAAAGAAACGTGGTCAAGGATTTTTTTCTCATGAAATGATTTGTTTATGTTTTCAAGTCGTAGCATGTTTATACATCCTTCTTTGTGCCAAAGAAAGTAACAGGGAAAGAGCGCCGGTCATTAGTAAGTACATGAGTGCAACGCCAAAGTATACGGTTAGAGCATCGTAGGTTTGACTTTGAATCATTGACCCCTGTTTTGCAAGTTCGGTAACACCGATGATAGAAGCCAAGCTGGAATCTTTTATCAGCGTGACAAACTCATTGCCGAGTGCCGGAAAAATAACCCGGATTGCTTGTGGCAACAAAATATATCTGATGGTTTGCAGTTTTGTCAGACCAAGAACCTGTGCCGCTTCAAGTTGGCCGATACCGACCGATGCAATACCAGAGCGGATAATTTGGCTTACGTATGCAGTGCTGTTCATGCCTATCGCAAGAATTGCCGTCCAAAATGCAGAGATTTGAATGCCGATTTGCGGAAACACAAAGTACGCGATAAGAAGTTGAATCAGCATGGGAGTGCCACGGAAAATGGTGACGTAAAGACCTACCAGTATTCGCAAAACTACATTTCCGCGAGCCTGTGCAAGTCCAAATAGTGTGCCGAAGATAAATCCGATGCTACACCCTCCAGCTGCAATTTGAATCGAAAGAAGAGCTCCATACAAAAGATCTGGAATACTTTTTGCAAGTAAAGAAAAGTCTATGGGAGAGGTGGTCACTTAAATCCCCACTTTGTTTTTATTTTTTGAATAGTCCCGTCATCAATCATAGCATCGAGCACTTTTTGAATATCAGCGTGAAGGGTGTCATATTTTTTTGAAACAGCAAGTGCGTATTCGTTGCCAGTTCCTTCAATCTCGTGCACATTAAACTGGTCTTTTCCATGCTTTTGGAAAAATGGTTGTGCACTGCTTGCTGCAATCACAAACGCTTGGGCACGTCCAGTTTTGAGTGCCAAAAATCCTGCTGCAGGATTTGAAAGACGAATTAATTCGGGTCCTTTTTTAGTGGACATGTATGCATCGGAAACGTATCCCTCGTTGACCACTACTTTTTTTTCATTAAGATCTGCAACTGTTTTGAGTGGTGGATTGTTTGCTTGGTTTACAATGAGGAGCTTGTCACCTTTCAAATAAGGTTGAGTGAAAAATACATGTTGTGCTCGCGCTGGACTTGGCGTCATACCAGCAGCGGCTATTTGTACATTTCCAATTTGTAGGGCAGGGATGAGAGCAGTAAATGCCATATCTCTGAGAATCATTTTTTTGCCGAGGCGGTTGCACACTTCTTGTGCGATGTCGATATCTAAACCGACAATCTCTTTGTTTTTGATAAAGGTGAATGGCTGATATTCTGCATTTGTTCCAACGATGATTGAATCAGAAGCAGGGCATTGTTGTGTTGCTTGGCGTCTAAAGGTGTACCAGATAAGAAGACTGGTTATGGCAAAAAGAAACAGAATGATGTAATTTCTTTTCATAATTTTTTCCTAGAATTTCCGAGTATAATGATATCTAATGTGCAGTATACACCACAACAGTCTAAGGTAAAAATCACGAAACGTTTTTGTATAGGTAAAAAAAGAGCCGCCTTTCTAGGCGGCTCGATGTGTCAGATAAAGATTATTTACCTGTTGTATTCCGGGTTGTATGAAGGTTGCACGTACTCTTGTTCGTTTCCTCTTATATTTGCTCTGCACAGTGGACAGGTGAAAGGTTTATTTTCCATAGCACATGATTCTTGCCAGTTGTTGTAGCAGTCTGGGCATACATTGTGGCCGCATGGCGCCAAGTACACTCTTTTTCCAACATCGCCAAAATCTTCAAAACATACAGGACAGTCTTGTGTTGTAAAATATCTGTTTATCTGCGATTGTGCATCATATTCAATTTGGTGTTGTTCGTTGCGGATGTGTTCCATTTCGCTGGTGATTTTTTGAGTTAAACGATTTCCAATAAACTCTTTTTCGTATCCATCACAGTATCTATCGATTATGTTGTTGGCGATGCGAACTTTTTCAGACATAAATTCTGGAGCAATTTCTTCGATTCGTTTGTAGATGAGTGTGCGTAGAGCATTTTCTACTTTCAGTTCGGCATCTGATTTTGTTCGATCTTTGCTCCATTTTTTGACATAGGTTGTGACTGGTATGCGTTTGAAATTTGCGGGGTTTGTAATGATTTCTTCTATTACTTTTCTGTAGATGAAGCGCGCGTCATCTTCTCCTTGTGTGTTGTCGTAGTATTCTCCCCAGAAAAATCCAAAGTGAGCAAACTTTTCTTTCAAAAGGTCTTCTACGTTTTTTTCTGCTTCAGTTTTACTCCATGTATAGTTGCGATCTTCATTGCCGTAACAAAAGGTTCTCATTGCATTACCCAGCATCAAAAAAGAGAGGGAACAAACAATAAAAAGTTTTTTCATACAATGCTCCGTTTTGAGTTGAGATGCGTCCACATATCATTTTGATTTTTTTATTTCTTACACGTATTGTGCATCACAACCAAATGTTTTTGTGGTTAGTGTAAGAATCTGACACAGTAAACCAGTAAAAATTTTATGTGTCAATTGGTCCAAAAACTCAGAAAACCTTTTTTCTTTTTTTTATTTTTTTTAGGAGGAATAGAAGCGGTATCAGAAGTGACTGGTATTCCATTTTCTGTAAAAATTATTTCGTTAAATTCTTGAACTATGTTTTTTCCATGTACTAAAAGCCACATAGCTTTTAATGCTTCACCATTACGTATGCCTGGTTTATCTTTTAGTGTAGTACAATGGTTTTTTGCTTCTTCTGTGCATTGTTCTAGTAGGGGATATTTTCCTTTCGTGTAAAGATATGCTGCTAAGACATCTATACATTTTTTTTTGGGTAGAGTGGTGTTTGCTTTGAATGAAAAGCAAATAGATTCTTGTGCGAGGCGTTTTTTTGCTTTGAGAGGTATAGCCCAAAAAATGTTTGTATCTATATAATGTATAGTTGTTTCTACTTTTTTAGAATCTGCAACGATTTGTCGTCTCATTTGAGTACTGGGTAGAAAATTGTTCCGCATTTTTTTTGCGGTTGGAGAAAGTTTAGCAAGAACTGGAGGCTCTTTGTCTCTCATCGCCCAGCAAGCAAATGAACTAAAGATGAAAAAAAAGCATACACAAAAACGAATGGCTCCCATACGTTTCCCCCTGAATGAGTTCGCCGATTATTCCTTGAAGCAAAGCATAAAGAATTTAAAACAATTCTTCAATAAATGAATCTATTTGTTTTGTGGTAACGTTTCCCATTGCCCGATAAAAATCTTCGCCATACTCTCGTGTTTGAATTACCACTGGCATTGTTAGTGCGTGTCCAAGTAGGAGTGCTTGTTTTTTGCTATCGAGTGATGCAAGAATTGAGCGAAGGTTGTTTGCGTTGTTTACTCCAATCAAAACCGCTTGAATATCTTTTTCATCACTCAGCTGTGCAACAATTTTAGTGCCGATTTGTGAAAGGACTTCTTGATCGATACCTGAAGGGCGTTGGTCAACAACCAAAAGAGATACATAGTATTTGCGCATTTCTCGAGCAATAGTTCCAAAAATTGTTTGACGTGCTGCTTGTGGATTTAAAAATTTGTGTGCTTCTTCAATGCTGATCATTAATTTTTTTGGTTCGTCCTCTTTTTTTTGTGAACCTAAAAAATTTTCTGTTTTTTGAATGTAACGTGCGTGAATTCGACGTGTGATGATGTTTGCAATCAAAAGATAACAGAAGGTTGATGTGAAATTACCAAACTCAACAATGATGTTAATTCCTTTATCGATGTATTCCATCATTTGGTCAATAACAGAACTGTCTTTGTGCGCCCCTGTACCGGTTGGCTTTAAAAATGGTAATCGTTCAACACGTTTTAATTTTCGATATAATGCTGCAATGGATTCTGGATGTGCGCCCAGTTCTTGAGAAAATTCTTTTAAGTTTTCTCCCTGACTCAGAAGTGCCTGCAGCCAATTTTGCTTGTATTTTGCTGCAACCAAGTACGCAGCTTCCATGGCAGTAGCGTGCAAATTTAGCTCGCTCTGAAGAGAAATAATATCTTCGACATGAACAGCTTGGTAGGGAAGAGAAATCGCAACGTCGGGCGATCCTCCGCGACGTCTGGTTGAATCTGGGTCTAAAGAAAAAATAGAAACACGATCAGGAAAAAGTGTTTTGAGTCCCTTTACAAACGATTTTCCCTTTCCTTCTGTGCGTGCTTGCAGGCCGTATTCACTGTGCATGTCAAAAATAACATTAACTGCTTTTTCATTTTTAATCAGCCCTGCAAGTACTAACCGTGTCAAAAAAGTTTTTCCGGTTCCGGTTTTTCCAAAAATACCGTTACTGCGTTCTGTTAATTTTTCTAGGTTTAAACAGACCGGTGTTTGCATATCAAGTGGAGTGCCGATACTAAAAAACTTTTTACTTGGTTCATTTTCATCACCAAAAATAAGTGCAACATCTTTTTTGTCCGCTTCATAAACAGAACAAAAATGGGGAGGAATTGTTTTGACTGGAGAATGTCTGCCATCTGCAGTAAGCATCAACATTGGTTTGAGTTGTGCGGTGGCGTACATGTCTTTTTGTTTTAAGATTGAGTTTAACAGTTTTTCTTCTTGCGATGGGGGAAACAATAAAATATCGGGGTGTGTGACTTGTAGTTTTAGGTCTGTAATGAGTGAAAAAAATTTGTGTTTCTTTCCAACAACTGAGACAAACTTTCCTGTTTTAATACTTTCCAGATCGGTTTCTGGATCAACACGAAGCTCAAACCCTTCAGTGATAGATCCAGAAATAATGTGCCCCAATTTTTTTTTCACTGCATGCTCCTTTTTTGTCAACATCTGTCGACAAGTGTGGCATATGGTGAAGTTTGTGTAAACAAGTTATCGTTTTGTTACATTTTTATTCAAATTCTGATTCCATCCATTTCGGTTTTTTTATTTGTTTAGGTTTTTCTGGTTTTGGATATTGAAATTGACTAAGGCTTTCATTAATTGTCCTATTAAATTTCTGTTCAGTTCCAAATTTTGTTGTTTTTAGTGCAGCATAGAGCGGTGTTGTAAGTTCGAGAAGTTTTTCTATTTCTTTTTTGATGTTCAACGAGCGTGCAGGCTTGTAAAAAGAGTAAGCGTATTTTTCATATACATCAGAAAATAGCCATTTTCCGTTGTGCTGCAGAATAACACTAAGACGGGGTGACCCTTCATTTACAGGTTTTTTTGTATCAGGATTCATAGGGTGTGAAAATACAATGAAAGGGGAAAAAGTTACATCTTGTCCGTTTTTTATTTTGAATACTTCGTAGTCTGCAGATTCATGATTTTTTATTGTTAGTTTTTCTATATAAAATAATTTTTGAAACGTGGTAAAATTCAAAAATATATCCAAGAGTAAGTCTAGACTGTTTTTTTCTTTTAAGTTTGGTTTTTTGTTTTCTTCCCATATATCACGTACAAGTTCTTTTATAAAGAAATGAGCAGGTCCCCAGATTCCAGGTCTAAGATATACGTTAAGTTCAGGATCGCTTTTGAGTGTTACAGGAAGAGATATGATGTCTGTATCTAAAATTATTCTATGGGTCTTGTCTCCAAAAGTTATGGAAGTTTTTTCAATTTCATGACGTAGTAGTATTGGATAAGAGAGTATTTTAACTCTGTCTTCGACGGGGATAAAGCTGAATCGTTTTTCACCTGGTAGAAGTATTGATGGGATATCTTCTCTCACATCTTTGTCCATAAACTTTTCTTGTTCGTCTTCTTCACTCACTTCTTCTTCTGTTTCTATCCAGTCTCCTATTTCTTCTTTTTTTACAAATTCTGAAACAATTGGTTTTAGGATTTTTCTAAATGAGGTTTTATTTTTTTTCGCCCATACTTTCCATCCCCCTTGTGGATTTACTTTAGATTTGACAAAAAGAAAAAGTTTTAGAAAAAAAGAATTCATATTGAAATCGTGCTCCAGATAAGAAATACTTCCTGGATAGTTGTCTGTTATTATTGGAAATGGTGCATCGAATATAACTTCATTTAAACCCCGGGCGTGACACGATTTGACGGCAACGGCGATTGTTTTTCTATTTTTGAGGGTGTCAAAAAGGCTCAGAAAATCTTTTGTATTAAGTCCCGCAATTTGTGATCCGATAAACTCTTTTGTTTCTGGAGCAAGATATTGAAGAAGTAAATTTTGATGTTTTTTTTCCAGGGCAAGAATTTCTTGTTTAAGTTTTATAATGTTTTCTGTTGTTTCTTTTTTTTCTTTGAGGCCTTTGTGTTTTAGTCTGTTTAGTACTGCTATTTTTTCTTTTCTTCTTTTTTTTAATTCGAGATCTATGTTTTTTATTTTTTTTATTACTTTTGGGTTTTTTGTTTCGTTTCCATGTCCAACTATTACTAAGCTCATTGCAACATTTTTTCCTTTTTTTGTTTTGGAAAAAATATTGTTGAGTGTTTTAACGTCTATTTCGTTGCCATCATAAACAAAGGAGTTTCCAAGAGTCTTTAGTTGGTTGGTGGTTTCTTTTTTTAACAAGATATATTCTAGTGCTTTTGCATCAAGTCCAATTTCCTCTACATCAAAGATTTTTTCTTTTGTAGCGTGAATATATTTTTCTAAAGGAACAAATACCCCAACTTTTCCTGCTGTGTGAAATATGACCCATTTTTCATTTAACAGGCTTTCAATTGCATAAATTATTTCATCTGTAGCTTCATCTGAAAAGTATCTTTCTAAAGGATGAGAATCTTTTTTTGAGTAATATTTTTTTAAGATTTGAGCCGCTCGTATAAATTCTTTAATGAGACCACCATTTGCTACCGATATTTCTTTTTGAGAGATCTGGAGTGCAAAATCAGTGATAGAGGTTGCTAGATCTTCTGGTATTGTGTTTTGGTACCGTCTGAAATCTGTAGCTTTTTGTACAGTGTGTAAAACCATCATAATATCAGCGGTATTTGCTTTTTCAGAAACTTTTTCGATGTTTTTTGTTGCAGATTTGTCGATTTCATCAATCGAGGTTGCAACCAGTGATTCATTTGTATACTTGTCTTTATATTTCCAATACGTATATTTTTTTGCTTGCAATGCAAGAGCAGAAAATAGAAAAACAAAAAACAGTAATTTGTTTTGCTTCATGTGCACTTCCTTTTTTTTAAAAAATGGTTTCAAAAAGAAGGTCGCATAAAAACAAAACGTTGTGCAAGAATTTGTACTTCTAGATCGGCATTTGAGTTAGAAGAAGGATGGCTGAGTCTCGTGTTATTTCTGCAATGCCACTGGTGGGTGTAAACGATTCTTGTTTTCCATTTTTGAGGCAAAAAATAACTTCTTTGTCTGGGGCGAGACTGACAATCATGGGTGTGTGACCTGGTTGTACAATAAAGTTTCCAACTCTGGTATTAATCTCAACCCACAAAATTTCGTGAGTTTGTGTCCCTTCAGGACCAGTTATTTTTAATTCCATCCGTCCTGACCTTCGGCTTCGTCGGACAAGTCCGTTTTTTTAAGGTTTATAATTTTTTCGCTTTTTCCAGAGCTTCTTCAAGTGTGCCGACCATATATAGTGCTTGTTCAGGAATATCGTCACACTCACCTCTGATAATTTTTTCAAAATCATCAACTGCTTGGTCTTTGGAAACATATCTTCCTGGAAGACCACTGGCAAACTCTGCGGTGAACAGTGGTTGTGTTAAGAATTTTTGTAGTTTTTTAGCACGCATTACCACGAGCTTGTCTTCTTCAGAAAGTTCTTCCATTCCCAAAATTGCAATGATGTCTTGCAGTTCTTTGTACCGTTGCAAAATTCTCTGTATCTCACGTGCAATCTTATAGTGTTTTTCTCCTACAATGTCGGGAGATAAGCCTTTTGAAGTTGAAGCGAGAGGATCAATGGCTGGGTACAGACCAAGTTCAACAAGTTTTCGTGAAAGTACGGTGCTTGCATCTAAGTGCATAAATGTTGTTGCAGGGGCAGGGTCGGTGATATCGTCAGCAGGAACATACACTGCCTGTACAGAAGTAATGGAACCTTTGACGGTGTTTGTAATTCGTTCTTGGAATGAACCCATTTCAGTTGCAAGTGTTGGTTGATATCCAACAGCAGATGGCATGCGTCCTAAAAGCGCAGAAACTTCAGCACCTGCTTGCACAAACCTGAAAATGTTGTCGATAAACAGAAGCACATCTTTTTTTTCTGTATCGCGGAAATATTCTGCCATGGTAAGTCCTGCAAGGCCAACACGCAGTCGCGCACCCGGCATTTCTCCCATCTGACCAAAAACTAGTGCAGTTTTTTCCAGCACACCAGATTTTTTCATTTCCAACCAAAGCTCGTTTCCTTCTCTGGTTCGTTCTCCGATGCCGGTAAACACAGAAACGCCACCGTGTTCGGTGGCAATGTTACGAATCAGTTCTTGTACCAAAATTGTTTTACCAACACCCGCACCACCAAACAGTCCAATTTTTGAACCTTTGATGTACGGGCAGATGATATCAATAACCTTTATACCTGTTTCTTGAATTTCTGCGGTGATTTTTTGTTCTGTAAGCTGTGGAGGGTCTCGGTAAATGCTCCACTGTTTTTCTGGTTCAAATTCCGGTTTGTCGTCAATTGACTTTCCAAGGACGTTAAAAATGCGCCCAAGAACTTTTTTGCCAACCGGTACCGTGATCGGTTTTCCAGTGTCTACAACTTTTAAACCCCGTTTAATGCCATAGAGAGGTTCTATGGCGATGCAGCGCACAATGCCGTCACCAAGCTGTTGTGCAACTTCAAGAACGGCGCTTTTTTTTCCATCTTCTGAAAGGTAGACAACTAACTTGTTTGGGATTGCAGGTGCTTGATCTCGTCCAAACTGTACATCAATGATTGTTCCGCTGATGCGCAACACTTCACCGATAGCTTTGACAACACCGTCTGTTTTTTTTGAATTCTTCCGTGTAGACGTTTCGGCCATTATTTCCATCCTTGTGCAGGAAACCGAGAATTGACTTCACACATCAGGCTAATGAAAGTGGTAAGTTTTGTAAAGAATTAGGATTGTCCTTTCTTATTTTTTGGTTTTATATTGCCTCCACCTTCCGACGTCGAAGCGAAAGGGGCTAGTGAATCCTTCTGGATTTTCTATTTTTGTTTCGACTTCTTTTTCTTTTCGAAAGAGGTAAGGTACAACTATGGGGCACATATCGTATTCTTCAATCGTTTTATGGATTTTAAAACCATATTCTTCAACCAGTTCTTTTGATATTTTTTCGCAGTGGTTTGCTCCCATACACAAGAATAGCCAGGGATTATCTTTGTATTTTTTCATTGTTTGAATTGCATTAAATTCTATCGTTATGTTTTGCAGTTTTTCTAGTGCAGTTGTTATTTTCTTTTTGCTTGTTGTTATTGTTTCTTTTAAAAACGTTCTTAAGTTTTCTTCGTAATTTTTTTGTTCTGGTTGAATGTTTTCCATTTCTGTGTACGGAAAATCTTCATTAAGTTTTTTAGTAAGACCTTTTTTTGTTACTGGAAAATTTTTTTTGAGCATCAAAACAACTGTCTGTATTTCCGTAGCAAATTTTATGGGGTCTTCCCTAACAAAGAGATATTGTTCTCTCAATTTTGGATGCTCACGCAATTTTTGTTTATATTTTTTGTGTTGAAATAATTCAAGGCGGGGATCAATGTTGAAGCAAGAAACTCTATGTTCTTTGCACTCGTCAGGAACTTTAAAGAGTGTCGTTTCAACTTTTTTCAGGGCTGCAATTTCGTCTGGAAAAACATCTTCAAGACCCATAAAAGGAAATTCGCCAAATACAATTCCTTTTTTATGTTTTGCAATTTTTGCGGTGAGCTTTGCGTGTAAAGGTCTGTGTACCTGGTCAAGCTTTCGTTCTCTTTCTATACGGCCAGGGTGGTATGGGCGGTATTGAGTAAGGCTGACTGCATGAAAGTCGTGATACAGAATAATATTTTTATGGTCTTTTTTTAACCATTCTGCTTTGACGTAGTATGTATTTGTTTGGTTTACCAATGAAAGTATGAAAAACAAACTGACTAGATTTTTTTTTCTTAGCTTCACGTAACTTCTCCCCGAAACTTATTGACTTTCTTCAAGTTGTTTCAAAAGTTCCATGATTTCTGAACCAAGAGACTTTTTTGCTGGTTTTTTAGGCTCATCCATCTCGTCGAGTTTTTTCATGGCTTCCTTGATATCCAGGACATCTTTTTGAGTAAGTGATACAGATGGTTTTTTCGAGCCAGCTAATCTAAGTTTTGGTCTTATTTCTTCCCATTTATTGATTCCAACACGTCCGGTTTTTTGTTTTTTTATTGATTGTTTGAGTTTCAACTCGAAGCCGTTTTTTAAAAGAGCTTCACGAGGGTTATGGTCTGCTCCTGCGCAGATTATAATAGTTTTGTAACCGGCATTTTGAGCTTTTTTTATAAGTCTCATAATTCTTATATCAGTAAGGCCATATGTTTCTGGAATGATTTGGTTGCTGAGATTAAAAAGATTGATGATAGGGTTTTGCAAGGCATGAACAGTTTTCAGTATACGTTTTGCCTTTTCTCTTTTTGATAACTTTTGGTCAAGACCGAGCTTTAGGAGTTTTTTGAAGAATTTTTTACTTTGAACTTCTCTAAGCTTTCTTTTGCAAAAATTAGGAGCAAATACCAAATTTTCTTTTTTAAGTAGTTTTTCAAAATAGCTGTTTAGTTCTACTATTTTGTCGCTGTATTTAATTGCAAGAAAATATGCTTCTTCAGGTGTTCTTGCGGGAGTATTGAGTACGTGTCTTGTTTCAGGGTTTGCTTTTGAAGCTTGTCCGGCGTTCCAAATGGTTGTAAGAAAAGCAACAGATTCTGGTACTTTTTTTATTGCTCTGCGGGTTGCTTGGGTGTAGCCTGTGTAGTGGAATGGGTTTTCAACGATCAGAAAAGCTTCTGTTTTTTTTTGTAGGTTTATGATTTGCGCGGCGTTTTGATTGTCATATTTTCCCTCTACATGCTGATCGCCGACAAAATAAATTTTTTCACCCGTTTTTGGGTTATAAAATGTTTTAAACTCAATCATTTTGCCAAAAAGTGGCAGTGAAAGGTTTAGCGCAAAAAACAACACGATTTTTTTATAAAACGGCTTCATAATACTCCCGAGATTTTTACTTCACTTCTACCCATACCTGTATGGTACCATATTTCCAAAATTAGCTTCAAAAAAAACGGGTATTATTTTCTTAAAGTTCAAACTCCATTTTTTTATTTTTGGAGACTTTTTGTGTTTGTTTTTCAAGTTCTTGTGCGTTCAAAAGGCCTGTTTTTGCATCCAGGTGGCTGATCACACAGGAGGCGTTTACAATGCCTCGTGCCAGAGACTCAGAAATTGATTTGCCTTGCGCTATCTGAGCAACAAAACATGATCCAAAGGAATCTCCTGCTCCCAAAGTATTGGCCATCTTCTGTGGCGGCAAGCTTGGATGGAAATGGATAGTTTTTTCTGATGCGACGTAGACTCCCTCTTTGCCATTGGTAACCACCACAATTTTAGGCCCCTGAGAGAGAACCTCCTGAAAGAAATCCCGAATGTTAAACTGGATGTCGTGGTAATGAATTGGAGAGGAGACAAGGCAAGGACTTTTTTGTTTTTCGGGCATCTCGCAGGAGCGCGAAATTTTGGCTTTGAGCTCCTCATCTGTCTGGACAAGGGACTGCATAAACTCATTGGCTTCTTGTGCGTTCAGGATCAAAATTTCGATGTTTTTGAGTGATTCTCTGAGTGTATGCGCGCCGGCAGCAAGTTGACTGATGCCCGGATTGTTCGCAACGGGGATGTTGTGTTTTTTTGCAAGTTCGGTGATAGGTAGAAGTAGTTGTGAAGACTCACCAGAAAGTGAGGTGATGTACAACCAGTCGCAGTTTTTTATTTCTTCTTTGGGGATTTCTTTTTCAAGAAGTTGCGTGTTTGCACCACGAAACGCAAAGATACAGCGGTCTCCGCTTGCTGAGGGGAGAATAAAGGAATGTCCGGTTGGGGTGTCTTTACTTTTTTTTATAAAGTCTATGTCCACGCTTTCTTGCTGTAGTTTTTGAAGCACCAAATCTGCATGGTGGTCTGAGCCTACTTTGCAAAGGATTTTTACATCAAAACCGAGTCGTTTAAAAGAAACGGCGGAGTTTGTTGCTCCACCGCCGGTGTAATTTCCAAGTTCATTAACTTCTATTTTTTTGCCTTCTTCAAAAATGAGAAAGCTTTGTTTTCCGTGTGTGGTATGAAGATGAAGCATTTCTTGATTTGCGTACTGGATGATATCGTCTTTGGTTGCTCCGCCGATGGTCATTATTTTCATGGTGACCCTCTTTCGTTTTAATGGGTGTATCTGGCCCGCATACGAAGTGCGGGCACAATTTTATGGTAAACAGAAAGAGGTCACAAGTGAAGAGTTAGAATGTTCCTGGCAAAACGTGTTCAATAACTTCTTCAGCTTTCTTGACCCAAATGATTTTAATACCGGTGGTGATATCCTGTGCGTCCATAAGGTCTTGTTTATTTTTTTCTGGCAAAATCACATGTGGAATTTTATTTCTTTTTGCCGCCAAGACCTTTTCTTTAACGCCACCAATTGGCATCACATGTCCTCGCAAGTTTAGTTCACCTGTCATTGCGTATTGTGCGCTAATTGGTTTTTGAGTGAGCACAGAAAGAATCGAACTTAAAATTGTTACACCAGCAGAAGGACCATCTTTTGGTACTGCACCTGCAGGAACGTGGATGTGTAAGTCGTATTCGGTGAACATTTTTCTGTCGATTTTGAATTTGTCCGCATGTGCACGTGCGTAGCTCATCGCAGCTTGTGCAGATTCTTTCATCACATCACCAAGTTGTCCGGTTAAAATAAGTTTTCCTTTTCCGGGAACGCGAACAGCTTCAATCTTTAACATTTCTCCGCCATATGCAGTCCATGCAAGACCGTTGGTAATACCAACCTGATCTTTTTGCCCAAGGTCTTCGTCTCTGAGCATTTTTGGTCCAAGGTATGTTGTTAAGTTTTTTGGCGTGAATGTTGCCGGTTTTCCTTTTTCAACTATGGAACGCGCTGACTTCGCACACAGTTTTTTAACGATGCGTTCAAGTTGTCGTACCCCAGATTCGCGTGTGAAGTTTGAAGCAAGTTCTTCAATAACTGCGTCAGAAAATTTTACATCTTTTTCATGAAGGCCTGCTCCCTCAACGGCTTTTGGGATAAGGTGTCTTTTTGCGATATGAACTTTTTCATTCATGGTGTACCCAGAAAGATCAATAATTTCCATTCTGTCTTTCAGTGGAGCAGAAATAGTTTCAAGTGAGTTTGCAGTTGCAATAAAGATTGACCGAGAAAGGTCAAATGGCACACCAAGATAGTTGTCATAAAATGTTTTGTTTTGTTGTGGGTCAAGAACTTCAAGCATTGCAGCCGATGGGTCACCTCTGAAGTCAGCGCCAATTTTATCAAGTTCGTCAATGATGATGATTGGGTTTGCAGTGCCTGCTTTTCTGATGCCTTGGATGAATCTTCCAGGCATTGCACCGACGTATGTTCTTCTGTGCCCACGAATTTCTGCTTCATCCCGTACACCGCCAAGCGATACACGGAAATGACTTCGACCCAAACTTCTTGCAATCGACTTGCCAAGCGACGTTTTACCTGTTCCTGGAGGGCCGACAAAACAAAGAATTGGTGCAAAGCTATCTTTTTTCAAGTTTCTGACCGAGATAAAGTCTAAAATTCTATCTTTTATTTTTTCAAGACCATAGTGATCTTCATCAAGCACTTGTTTTGCGTGTTTTATATCAAGGTTGTCTTCTGTTTCTTTGCCCCATGGAAGTGCAAAAATCCAATCAAGGTAATTGCTAATTACCATTGCTTCCATCGATTCAGGAGCAGTGTTTTCTAATCTGTTAATTTGTCGCGTTATTTCTTCTTTGGTTTCTTCAACAAGCGGAAGTGCTTTTAATTTTTCTCTTAGTTTTTCTATTTCTTCTTCTTCATTTTCTCCAAGTTCTTTTTTTATTGCACGCAGTTGTTCGCGCAAGTAATACTCTTTTTGGGATTTGTTCATCGAGTCTCGCGCATTGCTTCTAATTTTTTCTTGCATGCGAGAAACTTCTATTTCTTTATGAAGATAGTGATACAGTTGATTGAGCAGCTCTATTTTATTTGTTTTTTCAAGCAATTCTTGTGCCTGTTCTACGGTAAGATTAAGATGCGATAAAACAAAGTCAGCAATTTTGTCGGGATCATTCATTTTTGAAAGAATAAGATGAAAATCTGGACTAAATGCTTGTCCTGAAGATGCCATTTCTTCTGCTAGAGCTTTTATATTTTTTATCTGTGCAAGCAATTCTGTTTCGTTTTCTTTTTCTTCCGTCTGTTCAACAGCCTCCACCGCTGCGCTCAATGTTTCTTGTCCTGAAGAAAAAGAAAGTGCATTTGCTTTGCAAATTCCTTGCACCAAAATTTTAATTCCACCATCAGGAATTTTTATAAGTCGCATGATTGATGCAACAGTTCCAACTTGATACAAATCTTTGGTACCAATTGAATCTTGCTGCCCAACCTGTTTTTTTGCAGCAAGGAGAAGTACCATTTTTGAACCCTCCACAGCATCGTTAATTCCTTTGATGATCCTTGGGTCCAGTACCAGGAGAGGAACGATCATTTGCGGAAATACAACGACGTCCATGGTTGGTATAACTGGAAGGTTATCTGGAATTTTGCTCTGAACAGTTTTGCTTAGTACGGTTTTCATTTCACTCCCCCTAAAAGTGATTAGCCGAGATCAAACATGTATTCTTCGTCCCTTGGAATCTAGTCTAGGGCAGATGGATCTCGCAAGACAATACTTCTGATTAAATCGTACCTAAACTCTTTTTGTAAAAGGGATTGTTTTGTAGTACAACTGTCCAAAAGAGAAAAGAAAAAGAAAAACGTGTATTTAAAGCAAAAAATTCCATGAATAAAGCAATTATAACCGTTACCGGACTCAAAAAGTTTTTTGGTGAAAAAAAATACCAGCTACAAAGGGTGAGCAAGAATGAAGTTTTGCGTGGCATAGACGTGGAATTTGAGCAAGGTCAATCGTACGCAATCACAGGTGTTTCTGGTACAGGAAAATCAACGCTGCTGCATTTGATTGCGGGTCTTGATATCCCAAGTGACGGAAACATTTTCTTTAACAAGCGCTCTCTTACAAAACTCAATTCACGGGAACACATGCTTTTTTTAAGAAGATCAGTAGGCCTTGTGTTTCAGTCTCCTCACCTGATTCGCGAACTGTCCGTTTTAGAGAATGTGATGTTGCCTGCATTGATTGCGGGTACAAAAAAAACTGATGCAGAAAAAAAAGCACATCAGTTACTCAGTCAAGTTGGTATTGCAAGCAAGGCAGTTGAGAATCCGTCCTCTTTATCTGGAGGGCAACAGCAGCGGGTTTCCATTGCCCGAGCGCTGATTAACGAGCCCGCATTTTTGTTGGCTGATGAACCAACAGGAAATGTGGACGTCGGGACGGGAAAACAGATTGTTGATCTACTGCTTACCTGTCAAAAAAGGTGGGGCATGGGTATGATTATTGCATCTCATGATACGTACGTTGCAAAAAGCATGAAAACGGTCTTTGTTTTGCGCGATGGCTTGCTTCAATCAGCTTAGCTGTGTAGGATGGAGAAAAACTCAACTAATAATTTACCTTTCTTCTTGTTGATGGAGTCTGCGCAATGAAATTCTTCAGCAAAAAATCAATTCTGAAAAAAATGGCTGGAATGGGCATACTTACATTATTGAGTCGCTGTTTGGGTATTATTAGAGAGTCTTTGCTTAACATGTTTTTAGGGTCTGTGGGGGCTGTTTCTGATGCTTTTTTAACGGCTTATCGATTACCCAATTCATTGCGTAAAGTTTTTGCAGAGGGAGCTCTTTCAGCGGCGACGGTTCCAACGCTTGTAAACATTGTACAGACCAAAGGAAAAGAGCCTGTAAACCGTCTGATGTCGCTACTATTTCTTTTTTTTGAATCAATTATTTTTTTCATCTGTTGTTTTATGGTGATCAAAGCACGGTGGGTGATTGGTCTTTCTTCTCCTGGCTTTTCTGAGCTTCAGGTGCAACATGCCGTTCCATATTTACAGATTTTAGCGCCGTTTATTTTTTTCATCTCTACAAGTGCTTTGCTTGCCGGTGCGCTGCAGTCAGTGCGTCATTTTTTTGTGCCTGCTTTTTCTCCAGCACTGCTTAACATTGTATTTATTTTTTCTGTTCTTATTTGTATTACAAACTCATTTCCGATTGAATATCTTTGTGTTTTTATTTTATTGGGTGGTTTTATACAACTGATGCTTCATCTTATTGCCTATAAAAGGCTTGGATTTTCTTTCTGGAGAATTGACAAAGAAGCATGGCAATACTTTATAAAAGTCCTCATAAAGTTTCTTCCATGTATGGTGAGTATGAGCATTATGGAGGTTGGTCTTTTTGTGGACAGTCGCTTTGCTTCTTGGCTGCACGAGGGATCTGTCTCTCTTATTTACTATGCAAATCGTTTTATGGGAATTCCTCTTGGAGTGTTTGCAGTCTCATTTTCTACGGTGCTTTTGACTCACTTTTCTCGTGTTATGATGTATGCACCCAAGCGTTTAGGCTTTTATCTTTTAGAAGCATCGAAATTGGTTTTTTGGGTAAGTATTCCCACTGCTTTGATTATGGGATATTTTTCAGAAAAAATATTTATCACCTTGATTACAAAGTTAACTTCGCTGCAGGCTGCTGAAGCAGCAGTTATTTTAACGGTGTTTCTTTCTGGTTTATTTTTCTTTTCGCTCAATAAGATTTTGCTCAATATTTATTACGCAAAACACAATACATGGATTCCGACGCTTGTTTCTATAGGAATGATTGGGGTGAATATTGGACTTGATTTTGCTTTTGTTAACATTTTTCAAGCAGCAGGGCTTGCACTTGCCACAGTGATAGCGTTTGCATTTCAGGTTGTTGCGCTCATCTTATTGCTCTATAAATTTTTTGGTGTGCGTTTGTATATCAAACAGTTTTTTTTGTTTGTCTATAAATTTATCTTGCAGCTGTTTGTAATTTTTACAGGAATGTATGGAATCTACCGATTGTGTGACTATCTTGTACGTTTGCTTCCCGAAACCCTAAGATATCTTTTCTTAGAGACTATTGGGTTTTGGGTGTGGGTTGGTCCACTTGCAGGTCTTGCATTCCTTTTAATTTTCTGGACAAGAAAATTGTTCGGTGTTCGTGTCTATTTCTTGGATTAAAAAAGGAACTGGTCATGTCAGAGACTATGCAGGCAGCCGGCATTGTGGTTTATACTGAAGTAGAAAAAAAAATAATATATCTTCTGCTTTTAAACGCCAAAGGACATTGGGACTTTCCAAAGGGTAAGATAGAAGAAGATGAAGATAAAAAAACAGCCGCGCTGCGGGAACTAAAAGAAGAAGCTGGCATTTCTGCAACCATTCATGACGGCTTTCAATACTCCTTTTCTTATTTTTTTACCGACTTTAAAAAGCAGAAAGTTGATAAAACGGTTTACTTTTTTGTCGGCCGTGCAGACAGCACTGAGGTAAAACTTTCAGAAGAACATACAGAGTTTGCCTGGCTTTCTTTTGACGAGGCACTTTCCAAACTGCAGTACGACAACCAAAAAACTTTACTCAAAGATGCTAACGAATTTTTACAAGTCAGATTTTGTTGAAGATACTTTCGACAAGTTACGGGAGCTCCTGTAAGGAGCGAATAAATTTTTTAGTATTTGGAACGAGCGCTACTACGTCTTCTTATTCAACGAATTTTTGATTTGAGGTTTATTATCTTTAAGGTAATGGCCGTGCCATTCGAAGCTTTAGCGTAGAATGGTTGCGGGGGCTGGATTCGAACCAGCGACCTTTGGGTTATGAGCCCAACGAGCTACCAGGCTGCTCTACCCCGCGTCAATTTTTAGATATGTATTTCAAGATCAAGTAATCCCATTGTAACAGGCATTTGCGGCCTGTCAACGGCAATGCCCTGTTTAGTTTAATTCTTCGATGATTACCATTGTTGTTGATTGATTGTCTGTATGGGTAATTGAGAGCCAGCACTTGGGTCGAGGGTTGAGAGAAATACCCAATTTTTCGGTTAAAAGTGGCCAGTCGATCACCAGCTGTGGAACCCCTTTTTGGTTGGTTTGTACGGTTGCTAACTTACAAAGCGTTAAAAAGGGAACGGTGTGGTCTGGGACCATCTGGCAAAAAGCCTTGAAAAATGCCTCCCGAGCTGCAAAGCGTGCAGCGAAACGCTCAGCAGATTTTGCTGAATTTTCTAAGCAATACTCTATTTCTTTTTCAGAAAAAATTTTGAGCAGCTTTTCCTTGGAAAAGGTTTTCCAAAGTTCAAAGCGTTCAACTTCCACTGCGTCTATACCAATACCTACAATCATCGCTGTCCTCTTTGTCTTTCTAAGTTTTGATCTAGAGAGCGATACATGATCGCTTCTCTTATGTGTGGAGTGTCAATCAGTTCTTGTGCATCCAGGTCTGCGATGGTGCGGGCGACCTTTAAAAGTTTGTGGTAGCCGCGCATGCTCAAATTTAAAGCTTCGAATGCTTTTTTTACCAGCTGTTCTGCTGGTTCGGTTAGTATGCAAAATTGTTCGATTTGTTCTGCTGCCATGTGTGCGTTCCACACATTTTTTTTCCCAAATCGTTTTTCTTGCATAGCAAGAGCGGTTTTGATTTTTTCAAAAAGTTCTTCTGATGTTTGATTTTTTAGATGTTTTGCTTTGATGGTGTCGTATTCCACCGATTGCACGCTAATCTGCAAATCAATACGATCAAGCAAAGGACCAGAAAGTTTAGAAAGATATTTGTTGATTTGTTGACTTGTGCAATAACAAGATCTTTTTTTATCCCCTAAAAATCCGCACGGACAAGGATTGAGTGCAGCGACTAATAAAAACGATGCAGGAAAGCTCAACGTTTGTTGTACGCGAGAAATGCTTACCTTTTTATTTTCAAGCGGTTGACGCATTACTTCAAGTGTATCCCGTTTGAATTCTGTCAGCTCATCCAAAAATAAAATACCGTTGTGTGCAAGGCTGATTTCTCCCGGTTGTGGGTAAGAACCGCCGCCAACTAAACCTGCTTGAGATGTGGTGTGGTGAGGATTTCTAAATGGGCGACAAAGGATGAGTGGTTTGCTGCCAAGTTTTCCGCAGATCGAATAAATTTTACTTGTTTGCAACACTTCATCGAATGTAAGTGGTGGCATGATGGTTGGCAGTCGTTTTGCAAGCATTGTTTTACCAGAACCAGGTGGGCCAATAAACAAAATGTTATGACGTCCTGCAGCGCAAATTTGCAATGCACGTTTTGCTTGTTGTTGTCCCTTTACTTGGCCAAAATCAATTTCTGTTTTTGTATGCTGTAGTGCAAAACTTTTAAAAGAATTTGTGGTTGGTTCAATGCGATGTTCATGACGAAGGTAGGCAACAAGTTCTGTTAAGTGTTCTATGCCAATAATTTCTATGTCTTCAATAAGCGCAGCTTCTTTTGCGTTTGCTTTGGGAAGAACAAGTCTTTTTTTGCCCAATTTTTTTGCGTCATACGCAACGGCAAGTGCACCTTTGATTGGACGTACAGATCCGTCGAGAGAAAGTTCTCCAATAAATAAAGTTTCTTCTTTTAATTCTTGAGGAAGTTCGATTTCTTTTAGTGCACGCAAGATACCAACCGCAATGGGTAAATCAAAAAGTGTTCCCTCTTTTTTTAAATCAGCGGGTGCCAAGTTAACGGTAATTTTTTTTGCGGGGACACGAAAGCCAGAATTTTTTACAGCAGAAACAATTCTTTTACTGCTTTCTCTAATTGCGGTATCGGGTAAACCAACAATGTCAAATCGTACAAGTCCGAACGAAATATCTACCTCAACTTGTACCAAACGAGCGTCAACGCCAACAGTTGCTGCAGAGAAAAGTTTTGTATGCATAGAGATTTTGTCTTTTTATAAGTGTGCTAAAAATAAGGGCTAATTTTTTGGTTCTATTCTATATGTATAGCATGTGGGGGTGTTTTTTGGAAAGGGGTATTTTATTTTATTTTTTACCGTTGATTTTTTCATTTCCTTCTGTGGGTGGCAGTTTTTTCAAATTCCCTTAAAATAAATGTTCGTGATTTCTAAAAATATAAACCTCATGAAGACTTTTACCTAAACCCAAAGGATGACGGCATGAGAAGGATTAAAGCTGTTTTTTGTTATGCAAAGTTTTTGTTTTGTTTTTCTTTATTACACGTTCCTTTTTCTCAGGCAGAACTTATAAGAGGAAATGCTGCCTCGGGAGCAACAGAATCATTTACGTTTCCGCTTGAAGCGCATGCAATTAGTTCAAATGGCATGCTTTTTTTTGTGGGTGCGCATCCAGATCCTGCCACAGTTGCAGACACAAAAGAATATGCACTTTCAATGTTGCCAAGAAGTGCAACAGAGTTTACGCCGCTCACTCCGGAGTCGGTTACACTCAATGGAAAAGCATCAAGTGCAAATCCTCTTTACAATAAAAGAATTGAACATTTTGCGATGGCACGATACCCAGGTACTCCTAGTGCATACGTGCAATATCCTGCCGTGGTGCCACATGATGATTTAAAAACAGTCTATTTTTTTTCAGCATTTCAGGATTCCAAAAAAATATCCATGCATTCTGCAACCGAACTAAAAGACGCAGATGGAAATGATACTTCAGGGATTGTCGGCATAGAAGCTGCTCCCGGTTGTGTCTTTGCTGCGGTCAGACCGAGTACTGGTGGAAACTTCGGTGATGCAAATAGTGGTATTGCACTGGTTGCACGCGCCTTGGAAAAACAGGGAGAAGGAAAGGAAGAAAAGGTAGTACAAACTTTTGCATACAAAAGCACCGTTCAATTAGATAGAAGTACCGCTGCGGTAGCGATTTCAAGCGACTTGTCCTCTCTTTCTTTAAAGGATATGTACTGGGATCCAATATTGCAAAGACTGTACATTGCTCTTCATGTTGAGTCGAACATTGGTGGTGGTGCTCGCGCAGTTGTTGTAGGGCAAGTCGATGGAAACAATGTAACTTTAAAAGAAATAGCTCAACCTGCAGTGTTTACGGGCGACAATGAAATTGTTGGTACGAATTCGGCTGGCAGTAAGGTAACTATCAATAAAGTGCGTACCATGCACACAAGTACATGGCTGCCTTATCTGATTGTGGTTGGTGGTAATACATCAGGAGTTGATGTAGACAAAAGAGTTTTTGCATTGCCGCTTGTACAAAATTCTTCAGACAAAGATGGGCATGGTACCCTTGCAAAATTCGATGCTGATCCGGAAGACAATTTTTTGGGTGATCGTGAGTCTCTTCCTATTTTCAAAAGTCGTTTATTTAAGACTGCTGCCGCGGCAAATGCCGACATACTTACAACCGCTAATGAGCAGGCACAGGTAGGGCGAGGTGAAGTAGATGCAGACATTGTTGATATTTTTGTGCAGGGAGATACCGTTTTTGTAGTAACTGAAGAAGACTACAGTGCGGATCAAGTGAAGCGTAGAATCTTTTTCTCTCGTGCGCTGTTTGATGAAAGCGGAAGAATAAAAGGTTGGACAGCTTGGAAACCCGCTCATTCTTCTGAAGGAAAAATTTTTGGTGCAGTTTTTGATTCTCAAAATGGCAACCTCATAACTGTAGAGCATGATGGAGATGATCAAAGCGATGCAAAGATGGTCAGACGTACACAGTGGGGACTGGGTGATGCGGATGGTATGGGAGATTTAGTTTCCTTGCTTGATGTGCATTTTCCTAAAAAAGATGGTGGTATTCATGGTCTGTGTGATTTTCCAGAAACATACGCTGGTCTTGAAAATATGTCGCTTGCTATTACAACAGGTTTAAAAAAGGTTGCGTTGGTAGAAACGGGAAGAGGAGTTCCTTTTCTGGTAAACAAGGGAAATTTTTCTGCAAACAGTTCTTTATTTACTGATGGAGGCGTGGATATTGTTGATGCAGCCTCTCGTGTGGTTGTAGTCAGCGGAGGTGAGCTTGACACTATTGGAGCCATAGAAACCGCAGAGATTGCGTATGAAGCAAAGAACGGTACTACGAGAATTTTTGTAGGCGGAGTGAATGGTTTAGCTGCGCTTGTAGACGCAGATGGTGCTGGCATTCTTGGGAGTTTAGGGCCAGGCTTTGTAGGATTTACTGACACGATATCCTT
>Ga0180433_10000685_pt1 | contig 57592 bp, 60 predicted proteins | sample SS_ome_8_FD_132980 | JGI IMG/M metagenome (GOLD analysis project Ga0180433, IMG submission 132980) | Hypersaline lake sediment archaeal communities from the Salton Sea, California, USA - SS_1_D_1 metaG | ecosystem: Environmental > Aquatic > Non-marine Saline and Alkaline > Hypersaline >... | reverse complement strand
TGATCACCATTTGATATATTGTTTCCTTCAATCTTGTTATTATTTGACCATCTCTCAAGGTTTATACACAATCCAGATTCAAAAAAACTATTATTTGATATAAGGTTGTTTTTTGACTTATCATAAAATTTCAAACAAGCTCTATTTTTTTCAAAATAATTGTTATTGATAAAATTTTTCGAAGAATTATATAGACGTATGCCCTCGGAATTGTTTTTAAAAATATTATTATAAATATAAACATAATTTGAGCTATCATCCAATAAAATACCACCTGTGTTGTTATAAAAAATCATGTCGTTTATAAAGATGTTATTGTGTTCTTTTTTAGGAGAGATATAAACACCAATTGAAGAATTTTTTATTGATAAACCAGATATTGAAACATTTTCAGAGCTAACAAATATACAATAATTTTTTCCAGTGGCATTAAATATCGTATTATTTTTATTTTCACCAACTAAATTTATTGATTTATTTATGAAAAGGTTTTCTTTGTATGTTCCATTGTATATAAAGATAGTATCACCTTTTATGGAGGAATTGATTGCATTTTGAATATTTGAAAAATTTCCATCTCCATTTCCTCCAACATACAAAAAATTATTATTTTTTGCACATACGTTGGGAAAACTAGCATTAAAAAAAAATAAAATAACAGCAAATGAAAGTAAGATTGTGCAGAAATTTCTCAACATTTATCTTTAGCCCAATCAATAAAACAACTTTTTAGTTATAAATCATACTTTTTTTACAAAATAAGTTGTATTCAAAATAAAAATCTTTACAAGTTTCTATAGCTCCTATTAGTTTTAATAACTTCTTATAAATCTTTTTAAATGATTAAATATATAATTATGTTCTCTATTACATCTTTTGGATGCGAAGGCTTTTTCATAGAGGAGGTACATCATTTTGAAAAAAGTAACTGCAAACGAACTTGCAAAAAAACAGAAAAAAATTTCTGTTGCAGAGTTTTTTGAAAAAAATAAGCATATTCTGGGTTTTGGAAATCCAACTCGTGCTCTTGTAACTAGCGTTAAGGAAGCCGTTGACAACAGTCTAGATGTCTGTGAAGAGGCAAGTATCCTACCAGAAGTTTATGTAGAAATAAAAAACGGAAAGGATGATGATGAAATCACAATCATAATCGAAGACAATGGGCCAGGTATTGTAAAAAACCAAATTAAACATATTTTTGGTCGTTTGTTATATGGATCTAGATTTCATGAAATCAGACAAAGTCGTGGTCAACAAGGTATCGGCATTTCTGCAGTAGTGTTATATAGCCAACTGAGCACTGGAAAGCATGCAAAAATTACTTCTAAAATAGATGAAAATATGCCTGCTTATGTAGTAGAATTAGCAATTAATACAAACAAGAATCTTGCAGAAGTAATAAAAACGGATACGATACATTGGGAAAAACCAAGAGGTACTCGTTTTGAAACAGAAATAATATCTGATTATAAGAGAGGGCGGCGTTTTGTATATGAATATCTACAAAATACTTCAATAGTTAATCCTCATGCCTGCATTATTTTTAAAGAGCCTGATGGAAGTGAGCATATTTTTGAACGTACTACTGAGCAACTTCCAGAAAAATCTAATGAAATTAAACCTCATCCACATGGTGTAGAGCTTGGTACATTAATCAAGATGGCTAAGTATTCAAAATCCCGTAAGCTTTCTAGTTTTCTAAAAACTGAGTTTAGCAGCATGGGAAGTCGTGCAGCTACAGAAGCCATAGAAAAAGCAGGTTTGGATGGAGATTTAAAACCAAATGAAATGTCTAGAGAACAATTTCTTAGTCTACATAAAGCTTTTAAAAAGACAAAAATAATGGCCCCTTCAACAGATTGTCTTTCTCCTATTAGTGAAATTTTGATTAAGAGAAGTTTACGTTATGAGACAAGCGAAATTTCTCCAGAATTTATAGTTACATCATCGCGTCCTGCGTCAGTTTATTCAGGAAACCCATTTAAAATTGAGGTTGGATTAGTATATGGAGGAAAATTACCTAAAGAAGAAACTGTTAGAATTATGCGTTTTGCAAATCGTGTTCCTTTACTATATCAACAAGGTGGCTGTGTTACAACAAAAGCCATTTCATCTATCGACTGGCGTCGTTATGGCCTCGATCAAAAAGGAGGAAAAGGTATTCCTTCTGGACCCGCAATTTTGTTGGTTCATGTAGCTTCCACACAAATCCCATTTACATCTGAAAGTAAAGAAGCAATTGCTGATGTTGAAGAAATTAAAAAAGAGGTAGAACTTGCTTTTCGAGAATGCGCACGAAATGTTAAAAAACATATTAATAAGAAGAAAAAACGTGAAAAAACTCGTGAGAAATTCGATCTAATAACAAAGATTCTACCTGAAATTGCTAAAAAATCTGCCGATATGTTGAACAGGCCAATACCAAAACTTGATCCCATCATAACAAAAATTATGGATGTAGTATGGATTGAAGATGCGGTAGAATATGAAAAAGTTAAGAGAGAGGGAATTGTTCAAACAAAATTGATAGATACAGTTGATGAAAAAGTTAAACCAGATGAAGGGACAATCACTAAAAGTCACATTATTATAATAAATTATAAAGGAAAGCCTCAAAAATTCAATCTATACTCAATTATACCTAAAGAAGCAGTCCTTGGGAATATTGAGCCAAAGCCTTCAAAAATTACTGAAGATTACATCAAATGGGCTTTACCAGAGATACCCTCTGCAAACAAGATTGATATAACATTTGAGTTTGCAGGTCTTCAGGAAGGAGATTTTGATGAAAACGATCTTTATATAGAAAATATAAATCCAGCTTTTGTTATAGGTGCTGATAAATGGGAGGGGGGAAACTAGAGATGAATAAAGATTATTCTCATGTAATAAAAAAAATCGATGAAATTGCAGAAAAAGTTTATGCGGACTTTGAAAGAAGCAAGATTCCATTTATTGAAATTCCAACTCGTACAAAATCAAATATAGATTTTAATGAAAAATTAAACGTGTGGAAATACGGTTCAAATACATCAGAAAGATCTGCAAATTCTCTAAAAGGAGCATATATGCTACTTCGAACTATGTATATGACAGAATTCATAAAATCAATGATAAAAAGTGAAAAATCCTCCACACTTAGAGAAATGTATTACATTTCTGAAGGATGGAACATGGGTAAGTTTCATTCACAAAATGAATCAAATCTTCTCGCAGAAGACCTAGAAGTCATTACAAGCTGCATGAGAGAAGACTTTAAACTCAGACCAGAAGAAGACGGCGCAAGAGTGATGGGTAATCTAACAGTAGAAGAAATAACACGTAACAATAAAAAAAGATTAATCAATTGCCAGGAAGATGTAGGTGATGCAGGTTATAACATACCATATAACGTTGAACCTGAAAAAATTAAATTTAAAAAAATTGATGCTAAATTTATTTTAGCAATAGAAACTGGTGGTATGTTTGATAGGTTAGTAGAAAACGGTTTTGATCAAACTCATAAATCACTGTTAGTACATCTAAAAGGCCAACCTGCCCGCTCAACAAGACGTTTTATTCAACGTTTAAGTCAGGAAAAAAATATACCCGTATTGGTCTTTACTGATTGTGATCCATGGAGTTTTCGCATATTCGCTAGTCTTACTTATGGTGCCATCAAAACAGCACATATATCTGAATATCTCGCTACACCCAGTGCTCAGTATCTTGGTGTTACACCATCAGACATAGAAAACTATGATCTGCCTACAGATGACCTCACCTCTGAAGACATTAAATCTTTAAAGAGCGAATTAACTGACCCAAGATTTCAAGACGACTTTTGGAAAGGAGAAATCAAACTGCAACTTAAGTTAGGTAAAAAATCAGAACAGCAAGCCCTTGCAAAATATGGTCTTGATTATGTAACAGACACATATCTTCCCGAAAAACTAGCTCAGATGGGTATAACTAAAAAATAAAAATTTATTATTTACCCCAAAGTTCATCTGGTTTTAACATTAGAAGACGTAGTCTTAAAACATTATGCTCATCGATTGAAATATATGTTTTACTAAATATACCACCTTCTGAATCATCTGGGTAAGTGTATATATAAACTCTTTTTCCCTGTATAAATTCAGGTTTAGGTTTTTCTTTCTTTGTTCTTTTTTTATCAATATGTTTAAAGTGGTAATATAAACCAAGTTTTAAGAGAATAAAAAGACATATTAAGCCAGACATAAGTAAAACCCAGTTTTTAAAACTTAGATAAGCCCAATTGTAATCATAATTCCATATGTATATCCCCATTAAAAGTATTAAAAACCACAATACAAAAATAAGAGTTAATAAAACTAATATCTTAAAAACAACAGAATAACGAGATATAAGTTTGTTTTCTAAAGCACGAAGTGTCTTATTTTTTTGAATTTTAGACATGTATATCCTATAACATGTATTGTTTTTATATATTTTTAAAATTTTCTATTCAATCTTTTTTAAAAAATTCGGTCAATTTATCTAACGCTTTACCTCGATGTGAAATCTTATTCTTTTCTTTTATATCCATTTGAGCAAAGGTTATATTCTTTCCATCTGGAATAAATATAGGATCATAACCAAATCCTTTATCACCAGTTATTTCTCTGTTGATTAATCCATCACATTTACCTATAAAAAACTCTTTTTCTCCTTTATTATAGAAAGCATAAACTGATTTAAAATAGGCTTTCCTGTCTTTTTTATTTTCAAGAAGTTTTAAGATGCCTTCACATCCAATTCTGTAATAAACATATGCAGAGTATACACCCGGAAATCCATCAAGAGAATCTATAAAAAGGCCAGCATCTTCTAAAATAAAAGGATGGTTTAATTTATTTTTTAAATGATTTATTCCATATTCTGCTACTTCTTCCAAACTATCTGCTTGAATCTCAGGATATCCTATATTCTTTTGAACAATATCGATATTAAATCCTGAAAGCTTATTTTTTACTTCTAAAACTTTCCCTTGGTTACCGGTAACAAAATAGATTGTTTTCATCTGTATCTACCTCTTTTTATTATTTCATCAATCTTATTAAAAACAGGTTTAGATTCATTTTTATATTCACTATCATAACCATCTAAAACATATTTAAAATAATCTGAATAATTTGAATGTGTTGATTCTATTGCCTCCATGAGAACATGTAAGTCTACTCCCTTTGCTTCTGTCTCAGAATTTATCTCCCCTAATCCAAAATCTATAAAATGTACTCGATTTTTATAAATTATCATATTAGATGTTGTGATATCACCATGAATAATGTTTTTGTTGTGCAATTTAGCTATATTTTTACCAATGTCTTTACAAATCTTTTCTCTTTTTTTGGCAGGGATTTTTTCAAAAATATCTTTTATTCTTTCTCCTTTTATATTCTGCATCGTAATAATTCCATTCTTTAAATTAACATCATATATAATAGGAACAGACACACCGGCACCGCGAGCTTCAACTATGAGTTTTGCTTCTTCTTTTGTTCTATATGAAATTAAATCCTCATCAATTTCTTCAATTCTATATGATTTTTTTATTCTGTGTTTTTTAACAACTTCTTTGTCAAGATATTTAGAAAGATAGATCTCTGCTTCTGCACCTTTATATAAAATCTTTTTATTCACGCCAGGTCACATCCACCATATCTGTTCTAAAACGTTGATCGATTAAACTATCTTCAATTTTCATTCTAACTCCACTATTATACATCAACAAACCAAGCCAAGCTATCATAGCACCATTATCAACACATAAATCTTTTGACGGAACAAAGCAAGTTGCATTTCTTTCTTTTGCCATAATAGATACCATTTCTCTTAATCTATTATTTGCTGCAACTCCTCCACCTAATAAAACTTGATTTTTTTCTGTATGTGCCATAGCCCTTTCAGTTACTTCAGTGAGAGCTGCAAAAGTAGTTTCCTGTATTGAGTAACACACATCCTCGAGTCTTTCTCCTTTCTCATAATATTGTTGAGCGGCAGTTAAAAGACCAGAAAAAGCAATATCCATTCCTTTTATTGAATAGGGCAGTTTAAGATATTTTCCTCCTTTTTTTGCTAATTTTTCTATAGTTGGGCCTGAGGGAAAATCAAGACCAACACTTCTTCCAAATTTATCAAGACAATTTCCAATACCAATATCTAATGTTTCACCGAAAACACGATATTTGCCTTCAGCAAAAGCAATAACTTGAGTGTTTGCACCAGAGGTATATAAAAGAACAGGGTCCCTACATTTATCTAAAGTACCGGTACCAATTTCTAAATGGGCAACACAATGATTTACACCAATCAAAGGCTTTTTTAAGGATAATGATAAAGCTCTTGAAGCAGTGGCCGCTGTTCTAAGACATGGGCCTAAACCAGGGCCTTTTGAAAAGGATATAAGATCAATATCTGAATAATTTATTTTTGCCTCTTCTAATGATTTTTTAATTAACATAGATACATTTTCAGCATGATGATTAGCAGCTTCTCTTGGATGAATGCCACCTTTTTTAGGATGATAAGTCTTTATTAAATTAGACAAAACATCACATTTGTTTTTATTTTGCTTTACAAACCCTATTGCAATAGAGTGAGCAGTGCCTTCAATTCCAATGCTTATCATGATATTTTCAAATTTCATAAAATGAAATATCTATTAAATAAATTTTGTAAGAAAAAATATCAAAAATTATTCTTCAACTATGTATTCTTCTTCGTAAAGATAAATTATGCCTTTTTTAAACAAAATTACTATAACAAGTATAACAACAAAAAGTATTATACCAATGATAAGAAAAATCAAAAGCATATCAAAAGATTCTTCTTCTATGGTTTCTAAATCCCCATCATATGTGTAGTCCCATTTGCCATCAAAATTAAAGTCTATATACAAAATTCCATCAATATTTTCAACATCATTATATCGATAAACAGATGCATCAAAGAAAATATCAGAGATGTTATCAGCATTAGTATCTACAAGATAGTAATATGAATTCAAAGTAATAAGTGATATTACATCAGAAGAATAATTTGAGTTTGAACCTAAAAAATCTTCATATATGTCATGTAATCCATCTTGATCGGTATCAGTTGAAGAACTTTCTTGAGTAATAACTAAGTTAGATAAAACCAAAAAAGAACAAATTAAAAAAGTAATAAAAAAGTATATTAGCTTTGAATTTTTATTTAATACGAGAGGTGATTTTTTCATATTTTTTGCATCCCATACAAGCCCAACAAAACCTAATATAAATTAAGCCATAAGTTGAACAATCTTATGCATCCTAATAAAAAAAATCTTTTATCTCATATTTAAAATTTTGTTTTAGAAGTTATTTGATACCGATCTCTACTTCTAAATCATCAATTTTCCATTTTTTAACTAATTTACCATCAGGTTTATCTATAAAATCAAAAAGTTCCGATCTTGTTTCTTCTTTGATGTAGGTTTCCCATTTTTCAATAGAAAGCTTTTTATCTCTATCAATTTTTATATAGGTCGATATTTTATCTTCTACATCTAAATCTAATTCTTTTCTCATAGATTGAATTCTTCTAACTATCTCTCTTGCAAATCCTTCTGCTTGAAGTTCAGATGTTAAATTAGATTCGAGTAACAAGGTTATACCATCTATTTGCGTCTGTGCAATGTCCTCTTTTACTATTTCAACTGTTTGAAAATCTTTATCACTTAATTTTATCTTTTCACCTTTTATTTTGATAGATACTGAATTTTTTGATTTAAGACTTTCAAATAATTTTTCGTTTTCCATATTTTCAATTTTTTGTAAAATTTGTTTTGCTTTTTCTTTATATTTTGGACCTATCTTTTTAAAATCTAATTTATAAGTTTTTAACATAAATTTTGAAGCATCTCTTTCAAAACTAATTTTTTTAACATTTATTTCTTCGTTTAATAAATCCAAAAGAGGTTTAATTTCCTCTTCTGTTTTTTTATCACAAACAAGTATAGCAGATGACAGAGGATATCTAACTTTTATTCCTATTTTTGATCTGAGTGCTCTACCTGCTTCCACTAGTTTTCGTATTTTTTCCATTCCATCTTCTAATTTACTGTCGATTAGTTTCTCATCTGTTTTTTCATAATCACATAAATGTATACTTTCTTTCATTTTTATTGTCTTAATATTTTGATATATCTCTTCAGTAATAAACGGCACAATTGGCGCAATAAGCTTTGAAAGACCTAAAAATATTTCATATATTGTAGAATATGCAGATAGCTTATTTTCTGTTTTTTCCTCAACCCATAGTCTTTTTCTTGATCTTCTAAGATACCAATTACTAAAATCTTCTATTACAAAATTTTCTATTTGCCGTGATGCTTTATGTATCTCAAATTTATCTATATGGTTTTTTACTGTTTCTATTAATTGGTTGTATCTGCTTAATATCCATTTATCAAGTGGAGTTCTTTTTTTAATTTGTATTTTATCTTTTTCTATATCGAATTTATCAATTGATGCATAAGTTGCAAAAAAGTTATATGAATTCCAGAATGTAAGTATAAATTTCCCCAGGGTTTCTTTTACTGCCTGTTCATAGAAACGAGTGCTCATCCATGGTGCATTTGCAGAAACCAAGTACCACCTTAATGCATCAGCTCCTTCATTATTTAATATTATATCTGGATCAACGTAGTTTCGTTTACTTTTACTCATTTTTTGATTATTTTCATCAAGAACTAAACCCAGTGTTAAAACATTTTTATAAGATCTCTCATCAAACAAAAAAGTCGATATCGCAAGTAGTGAATAAAACCATCCTCTAGTTTGATCGAGTGCCTCGCAAATAAAATCTATTGGAAAGTTTTCTTTAAATTCTTTCTTATTTTCAAATGGATAATGCCACTGTGAAAAAAAAGCCGAGCCTGAATCATACCAACAGTCTATCACTTCTTCCTCTCGCTTCATATATGATTTGCATCTTGGACATTTTATTTTCAGTTCATCAACAAGCGGTTTGTGAAGATCATACTCTTCAGGAAAATTTTCACTTAGTTCTTTTATTTCGTCTACACTTCCAATACATATTTCATTTTTACATTTTTTATCTGTGCAAATCCATATAGGAAGAGGTGTGCCCCAATATCTCTTCCTTGAAAGAGCCCAGTCTTTTACATCATTTATAAAATCACCGAATCTTCCTTGCTGTAGATGTTTTGGATACCAGTTGATTTTGTTGTTGTTTTTTGTTAATGATTCTTGTACTTTTGTCATTGCAATAAACCATGATTCCATGGCATAATACAATAAAGGTGAATCACATCTCCAACAAAATGGATATTCATGGGTATATTCGTGTATACCTTCAAGTAGACCCTTTTCTTCTAGGTGTTTTATAATTTTTGGATCAGCATCTTTAACAAACTGTCCTTTCCAAGGCGTTACCTCATCTGGAAATGTTCCATCTAATTTAACAAGTTGTATGACCGGCAGGTCATATTTTTTACCAACTTGATAATCGTCTTCTCCAAATGCTGGCGCAATATGAACGATTCCTGTACCATCATCCATTGTTACAAAATCAGCAAGAACAACATACCATGCTTTTTTATCTGGTTTTTCATAATTGAATAGTGGTTCATATTCAATTTTTTCCAGTTCTTTTCCTTTGAAACCATCTAATATTTGATAATTTTCTCCTTTAAGAAGAGAATTTGCTCTTTCCTCAGCAAGTATCATTTTTTGTCCTTTGTATTCAATTTTTATGTATAACTCATCAGGATTTATTGCGAGAGCAACATTTGAAATTAAAGTCCAAGGTGTAGTTGTCCATGCAAGAAAATATTCATCTTTTCCTTTTATTTTGAATTTTACAAAAATTGAAGGATCTTTTACTTCTTTATATCCTTGGGATATTTCATGTGCCGATAAAGCCGTTCCACATCTTGGACAGTAAGGTACTACCTTGTGGCCTTTATATAAAAGTTTTTTTTCCCATGCTTGCTTTAGAGACCACCATACCGATTCAATATATTCGTTTTTTAGTGTAATGTATGGATTATTCATATCAAGCCAAAAGCCGATTCTTTTGGTCATTTCAACCCATACATTCTCATATTTGAATACACTTTTTTTACATTCTTCAATAAATTTATTTATTCCATAATTTTCTATAGCTTGTTTATCTTCTAGACCTAGTTTTTTTTCTACTTCAATTTCAACAGGAAGACCATGTGTATCCCACCCTGCTTTTCTTAGAATGTAGTGTCCATTCATTGTTTGATATCTAAGTATCAAATCCTTCATAACTCTGGTAAGGATATGCCCTGGATGTGGCATTCCGTTTGCTGTAGGAGGACCCTCTAAGAAGATATATGGTTTAGAGTTCTTTCTTTGCTCAATCGATTTATTAAATATTTTGTTTTCTTCCCAGAATCTAAGGATTTTTTCTTCTACCTTTACAGAGGTATATTTTTGTGGTGGTGATTTAATCATTTTTACACCGATTTATATTAAATTGTCCAATTATACAGACAACCCTAATAATAAGAGTGCAATAAAATCATTTCTATTAATGTATGATTAGTAGTTTCTTATACTATCAGATTTCATAAATTCTCTTAATAGAGATGTTGCGTAGCAACCTTTATTTAGAGTAAAGTTAAGATTTAGCATTTTTTTCCCAGAATTTAATTTGTCTGCAAGTAGTTTATATTTTAGGTTAATTATTTCGGCAAAAATTGACCTTCTAGATCCAGAGCTTGAAATATAAGGTATTTCAGGTATTATAAAATCCCTAGAATCAATTTTTTCGGATTCAATTATTCTATGTTCAATTTCACCCATATCACCTTCAGAAAATATTGAATCTGTTCCAAACAAAACTCCACTTACTAATGCTTTTCCTCGAGATATCTGGAAGTTTACTTTGTCAATATTATTTTTGTTAACCTTTATATATTCATCTTCTACGTTTTTTTTTCTAACAGGCAAAACAATATCTCCAATGACAGCTCTATCTATAGGAATCCCTTCTTTTATTCTACTACTAAGTATCTTATTAAATAAATATGATTGGTAAGCATATATGAACATGGTTAGAAGATTCTTAGGAAGCTCTTTTAGAGCAGATGTATAGTCATTTGAATCTGCTACTAATTTATTTATTATTGCTTTCTCAAAATTCAATTTATTTGGATAATTTTTTAATGCCCAAATATAGTCGTGAGTCTCTTCTAATTTTTTTCGTAGACTATAAGTTTCTTCGGCTTCATCTTTAGTTGGATTTCCAATATAAGTCATAACTGCTTTTTTGATATCTCCACGAACAATATTTTTTCCCACTAAATGTGTTATAGGTCTTATAATTCCAAAACGTTGTATGCCAAAAAAATTTGGAAAACCTTTTTTGTCATTGAAAAAATCAACAATTTGGCTAACATCCCCGGATTTAATTTCGTTGCATACGCTTCTAATATTTATTTTAAATTCATTTCCTTTTAAGTTTCCAATTTTTATAGGTTTGGCTGAGTAATAAACATTTTTAATTTCAACATCTTTTAGTTTTACGGTCTCTAGTTTACTTTTAGATACATTATAAAAAGAAAATAACTGAGTTGTTTTTGCTCTTTTATCCTTTGTTCCAGCAAAGTTAATTCTATTTCTTGAAATATTAAGTCTATTAGAAATATCTCGAATTAATTTGTTTGTTTCCCAATTTATTGAAGTAATTTCTGCTATTGTAAATTTCCCATTTTCAATTTTAGATGGATACTCTGATAGTTCATTAACAATAAAATCTTCAGGGTTGATTCTTAGTTTCCCCTTTATTCCATTAAAATTTGTGTAGAAAGTTTCGATTCCTACTTTTCTTTCAGTATTTAAAACATTCATCTATTTTATGCTCTTAGACTGAGATTTAAAATCCTTGCTAAAATTTTTAACTTCTTTTTCAAGCTCTTCAACCGCTTTTGCTAAGAGATCGATAGGTTTTGCATTCTTTCCACTTTTTACACTTATGTAAAGTTTTCTTTTTTTGGAATCAGGATGATCTGAAATATAAGATGCATATTCAACATCATCGTTTCTAAGAAGAATTTCAGTTATAGGATTTAATATAGTCTCATTTAAATCTGTTACTTCAATTTCAAGTTCGTTTTTTGTTTTCTTTATTGTTTTTAATTCCATCTAAATCCACTCTCTTTACTTCTATTTTTATCAAAGTTTTTTTAAATCATATTTTCCATAATCAATAGCTCTATTTCTTTTTTCTTTATTCTTACAATTGTTACATTCAAGTATATTTCCTTTTTCTTCAAGTGAATGTCTACATCTGGAACATACTGCTTTTATTACGCCAAACTCTTTTCCTTTTGTAGTTAGCTGAAGATTTGGCTTAATTTGAATTACTTGTGCCCTTATTATATCTCCAGGGGAATATTCTGTAGCGGGGTCCTTTACATAACCCTTTGATATTTCTGCAACTTTTAGAGTACCATTGGTATCACCTGATATCTTACGATTTTTCCCAACGATGTGTATAACATCAGCAATTACCATGTTTGATCTCACAGAACGCACATCTGCAAGAACGATATCTCCTTTTTTAATTTCTACAGGGATACTTGTAAGAGGTTTTACTATTGCTCTTCTATGTTTATTGTCGACAACATATTCACCATAGCGTGATGCTCTTATTATTCCTTCTTCTTCAAATGTACCGTCTCCAGGTAATAATTCTTCAGAAGTTGATACTTTTTCTCCAGGTAATACTATATTATCTTTTGTCATTAAGTCACCTTTATTTCCAGTTAGGTCAATCATAACAATGTTTTAAGTTTTATGGTACATAAAAAAAAACAAATTATCTAAATATTTTTTCAAATTTCTTTTGTTTTTTCTACTATAAATACATTTAGTATTTGGTTTTATATACTATAAAATAATTCATTTTTGTTAAGAAAAAAGCTTGAATTAGGCAGGGATAAAATATGGATGATAATGATAAAAAAACTTTCCTTGAAGACTTCAAAAAAGCGGATATTTCAAAAAAAATGGATATGTGGTTTTATGCTATAGACCAACAAGCAGCGTGGGATGAAATAATGGATGAAATGTCAAAGATTGCGCGTATCAATTTATTAAAGGAACAAAAAGTTACAAATAAAAAATTAGATGGTGAGGTATCATGAACGAAGAAGATAAAAAAGAATTAATCGAAGAATTCAAGAAATCAGATGGAGCAAACCGTCTTGATATGTGGGATTATGCATGCGCTCAACAGGTATTATGGGAAAACATCATTATCGAAATGCAGAATATTGCGAGAGATCAAGGTATAGATAAAAAACTTGATAAGATGATAGAAGAGGAACTTAAAAAAGCTGAACAAGAATAACAAAAAATGATTTGCCATCATGTTTTTAAACTATGAATTTGGGTCAGATAACCATTCTGGTGTTCATCCAGATATACTAAAAGAAATCGAACGAGTTAACAATGATTATTATTTATCCTATGGAGAAGACGAATACACAAAAAAAACAATTGAAAAAATAAAAACACATTTTGGAGAAAATATTGACGTTTATTTTGTAGGTAACGGTACCGCTGCAAATATATTAGGATTAAAGGCAGTGACAAAATCTTTCAATTCAATTTTATGTGCTGAAACTGCTCACTTAAATGTTCATGAATGTTGCGGGCCAGAGAAATTTTTAGGTTGTAAATTAGTGACAATCCCAACGGTTGATGGAAAACTTACCGTTGATCTATTAAAACCAAATATAGTTGGTTTTGGAGATCCTCACATGGCTCAACCTAAAATTATTTCTATAACACAGACTTCAGAATGCGGAACAGTATATTCTCAAAAAGAAATAAAAAATATTTCTGATTTTGCGCATAAAAATAATATGCTTCTTCATATGGATGGCGCAAGACTTTGTAACGCTGCAGCTTTTTTAAATGAAAAATTACACTCAATTACAAAAGAGGCAGGTGTAGATTTACTTTCTTTTGGCGGCACAAAGAACGGTATGATGTTTGGTGATGCCGTAATATTTTTTAATAAAAAGCTTTCCAAAAATTTTGAATTTTATAGAAAACAAGGTATGCATCTTACTTCAAAAATGAGATTCATTTCCGCTCAATTCAATGCATTTTTTTCAAATGGTCTATGGCTCAAAAACGCAAAGCACGCAAATAGTATGACAAAAATGTTATATAAAGAGATAAAAGATATACAAAATTTAGAAGTTGTATATAAGATACAAGGTAATGCAGTTTTTGTAAAATTTGATAAAAAATATAATGACAAACTGCTGAAAAAATATTTTTTTCATGTTTTTGATGAAAACAGAAATATTGTAAGATTTATGTGTTCTTTTAATACAAATAAAAAAGACGTAATAGATTTTTCTAAGACGATAAGGGAAATAATTAGGTAGATATCTATAAGTTTTTGAGAGATTTTCTTTGTTATATGTAAAATTTATTAATTTTATAGTAATATTTATATATTATATAAGCAGATATTTTTATAGGGATAAATGATTCAGAAAATAGGGCATATTATATTTAATAAAAAAAATAAAAAAATACTTTGTTTAGTGATAACTATATTGATTAGTTTTTCATTTCAAACAGTTTCAGGTAACAAATTATTTTTTCAAGAAAAAAATCGATATGATTCTTTATATTTAGAGTATGAATTTAGTTTCGATAAACCAAAATTAAAGCAGTTAGAATTATATGACATGTCTTTTACAGATATTAGCATGTCTGGTACTTATTCTATTGGCCAAGATGATGGGATGCCGATTGTTCAAATTAGACCGGTTCAAATCTTATTACCTCAGGGTACCAAGTTAAAGGACATTTCTGTATCAATAGAAGACGTTGTAGAAATCGATACAGCTTCTATAGAAATCGATCTTAAACAAAAACCAATTGTTCCCTCCCAAAAAATTGTTCCTTTAGGACAAGACATGCCAAAAATACTCTCCATCAACCAGGATGTATATAGTTCAAAAGAAGGAATTCCCTCTTTAAATTATATAGAAAATGATATTAATTATTGTCGTGGATATGCTATATTGAATGTTGATTTGTACCCAACTAAATATGTCCCATCAGAAGGAAAATTATTTTATTATCCAAATATGACGGTTCAATTAAATTTAGAAGAAACAGGAGAGAAACATCGTTTTTACAGGGACAACCCAAATGACAAAGAATGGGTTAAAAATTTAGTTAGCAACCCAGAAATTATTAATAGTTATGGTAGTAGAGATTTGGATGAAAGTTTTTATGAAGGTGGCCTTTGTGATACCGATGAAGATTTTGATTACGTAATTATTGTAAGAGAACATCTCTATGATTTCTCAGGAACAACATACAATTGGGATGACTTTATAAGTAGAAAAGAAAGTGCAGGTATTAAGACAACTAGAGTTAAAGTAGAAGATATCAGTGCTTGTGATGATTACCATAATTCTGATTCACCTTTTGATGATCAACAGGCACAAATCAGACAATTTTGTATTGATGCATATCAAGATTGGGGAACTGAATATATATTGGTTGCAGGGGATCAAGAAGGAAGTGCTAGCATTCCAAGAAGATTAATGCACTACGAAGGTGAAAAAGATCAATACGGAAATAGATTACCCGATATTGAAAGTGATTTATATTGGAGCAATTTAGATAAAACATTTAATGCAGATGGAGACAACGAATGGGGAGAAAAAGGAGACAGCGGGTTTGATCTTTATTCAGAGTTATTCATAGGTAGCATTCCTTGTGATGAGGCTGCTGATATATCTAATTGGATGACCAAAAGTTTTTATTATGAAGACTCTACAGATATAGATTATCTCAACAATAACGCCTTCTATGGAGGAGATACGGGTTGGAGTTGCCAAGGAGATGATTTCATGGATTTTACTTTTAAAGGAACTGATAGGTGGCTTGGCCCTAGCTCTAGTAAGTTACCTGATTGGCTTGGCTTTTTATTTGGTTTTGATACATGGAATGAACTTCATCCAGACCAAAAATTTGATAATCAAATAAAGTGGACAGGTGAACCAACAAACCCGGGTTGGCAAGGCGGAGATAAAAATACAGCCATAAATGGTTTAAAAAATGCGATTAATAATAATGAAGTGACACTACTTTTTGGAGTAGCTCATGCGAATCCAACTATGTCTCTTGATGTAGGAAAAAGTTCATGGGAATCTAGCTATCATAACACAAAACCTTTTTTCATTCATGACTACGGATGTCATTGTGGAGATATGTCTGATTCAGATGATGGCATATTACATTCTATGTTATTCCACGATAGCAAAGAACTTGCATTTGGTTGTGTTTACAACACTGGTTATGGTTGGGGAAATGGACAATCTACCAATGCATCGAGTTCTTTGCAGCAAAAATTATTTTGTGATTATTTCCTTGACTTAGAAAATAACTCCCATAGCCAGGGAAATTGGCAACTTGGTAAAGCAATGGCCTATTCAAAAGACACTATGGCGCCAACCATAAATTGGCGTCCATCATATGAAGATTTTAGAGGAATTATTCAAGGATGTTTATTATTTGCCGATCCCGCTCTTAGAATAAATCTTGCAAAAACTGAGCTATCGTATGAACCATCCTCACATGACTTCGGTGATAAATATAAAAGTGAAACAGATTCAACCAGCTTTGAAATTTGGAATAGCAACTCCGAAACACTCACCTATACTTTGTCTGAGGATTGTGATTGGGTTAGTGTTTCACCTATGCAGGGTAGCTCAGAAGGTGAACATGATACCATTGAAGTTAATATTAATACAATCAGTCTAGATTTCGGTAATCATAGTTGCGAAGTACATATTGATTCTAATGGTGGAAATGGCATTTTTAAGATAGAAGTTAACATAATAAATCGACCCCCTAATCCACCTTTTAATGAAACACCTAATAATGAAGGTAAAGGCGTTGATATAAACCCCACTTTAAGCGTTCAAGTTTCAGATATAGATAACGATGATATGGAAGTTAGATTCTATAATGCAGATGATAATATTCTTATAGATACTATCAAAAATATCAAAAGTGGAGAAACAGCATCAATAAAATGGAACGATATTGAATACGGAGAGACTTATAGGTGGTATGCTGTTGCTGATGATGGGGTTTTTGAAACTCAATCTGAAATATTTAATTTTACTACAAACTGTCCACCTGTTTTTTCGAGCATATCACCTATCAATAACTCAGCAAATGTTTCAATGTTTCTTAAATCTTTAAAAGTAGATATTATGGATCCTGATGGAGATAGTTTTGATTGGTTTATCAAATTTGAATCAGATTTAAATTTAGGCCAAAGTCAAGGAATCAGTGATTTAGATGGCGAAAAAATATGTGATATAACATCTTTAGAACCTTTAAAGGAATATACATGGACAGTTGAAGCTACAGATATTAATGGAGCAACAAATAAAGCAGTTTATATTTTTAAAACAATAGAAAACACACCCCCAGAACAACCAAAAGATTCATCTCCAAAAAACAATGCAAATAACATAGAAATAAATACAATACTAAACTGGACATGTATAGATCCCGATCAAGGAGACGAATTATTTTATGATGTTTATTTAGGTAAAAATAATAATCCATCAATTATCAAACAAAAAACAACAGATACGTTTTATGCCATACCATATTATCTTGAGCTTAATACTAGATATTATTGGAAAGTAGTTGCGACTGATAATTTTGGGGAATCAATTTCTAGTGAAATTTGGAGCTTTACAACCAGTTCGATACCACCCCCTCCTACTAGTGTGAATATAAACTTCCCAAAAAGCTTTTGTTGGCCGGGCATCAAAGCAGAAATTGAAAATAAAGGTGATGAAGATGCTTCTAATATAAATTGGTCAATTTATGTTAAGGGTGGATTTTTAAATAAAACAAACATTTTAAAAACAGGAAATATAAAAAGATTAAATGCAAGTGAAAAAACCTATATTTCTACTTGGAATTTATTTGATATTAAATCAAATTTTAAATCAAAAATTTTTGGATTTGGAAAAGTAGTAGTTACAGCAGAAGCTAAAGATATACATGATAAAGCAGTTGGTAAAAAAATTGTAGAAGGTACTATTGTTGGGCCATTTGTATTGCTTTCTTTAAGTTGAAATAATTTATCCAAATTTCCAAAGATACATATCGTCAATCATTGTTTCACCGTCATCAAAAAAAGCTACAACCTTTAAATTATATTTATCATTAGTTGGTTCTCCCCAAATCCATTCATAAGGATAAGATGTAATTGTCTCTTTTAATTCCTTATCTATACGAAATTCAACTTTTTCAATGTTTGACTTTCCAGGATTTATTATTGTTTCTACTTTGATATCACCAAGCACAATTGTATTTCTAATTTTTAAAAATGCTTTACAATTAATATATAGGTAATTTTCTATGGGTTTTAATATTTCAACTGTCTTTTCTTCTTCGTTGTCATGCACTGCAACAAAATCAATCAAAGTATATCGATCGGATGAGAATACATCAACTGTTTTATCCCAATGTTCATGAACCCCAAGACTATGATCAAGATATATTCCATCGCTTTCAGGATCATATTTATTTAAAATCGGTTCTGCAGCTTGATGAAGATAGTTTTGAGATCCTTCAATAGGATTCGTTCCTTCGGTATGCAAAAAATCATACATGACTGAATCCATTGCAACAGGGTCTTGAGAAAAGAACAAGCTATTTGTCCAGTCGTCATTAAAAGGCTCCATCTGGAACTTATCAATCGTTGAATGATCTATTTTTGTTGCATATGTTCCATCACCTAAAAATAGTAACGTCTTTTCACCAAGATCTTCATGCGCAAGAATATCAACCTGCGGCGCAGCATTTCCCATTACAAGCCCTGATTCATGATAAGGATGAACAGATAATACATCTTCAATCCATGAGCCGAAAAAGTTTTTACCAGAAAGAGTAACACCATTTTGTATAGGATGACGTTTCATAATAGGCATATTAATTAAGTAATCTGCATCAACAACACATTTAGGAAGAGTGCGATATTCACAACTACCTTCTGCAAAGTAAATTCTTGTATTACTTGCAACTACCTTTTCTCTACCTGCCGCTCCACCTTTTGAGTCTACAAAGTTAACATCAGGAAATTCTGGTATCAGATTTAGATTTGGATATGACTCATAGTACACTCTATAATAAAACCAGTTTGCCATTGGTCTCGAGGCATCATAAATCGTTATATCTTTTTGTTCTACACCAACTATATCTCTTAATTGACGTAATAATGCCTTAGCAACATATGGACTTGCATCACGTTCATTATCAACTTTTATATAGCTAAAAGCTTGCCAACAATTATTTAAATTAACTTTTATGGCAATTTTTTCTCCGGGCTGATATGAAATATCTCCTTTACCGTTTTTGTTATTAAAATACTTAAACAAGCTGTCCCATGCTTCCTTTTCATTTTTGATACCTGCAAGATTGCATATACCTTCTGAGACCATTTCGTCAATTATATGTTGGTTATTGTTTTCTTCTTCCCACCAATATCCAGACAGTTCTTTCTCCGTTGCATCTGGATTCCAAACCCAAACCACGCGTCCAGGGTTTAAACCGGTGGGTGTTCCCATTGGTTCATTTGGCGTTGGTTCCCAAGTTTTTATCTCAGTTTTTTCTTCAATAAAATTAACTGCATATACATTGATTGAAACAGAAAAAACCAGTACAAATATTACAACTATTAATGGTAAAAAAGCTGTTGTTTTATTTTTCATTCTTCTTATCCATAATCCTAATCCAAAAAACAAAGAGCCCCACAAAATACTCCAAAAAGTAATATATCCTATAGCAATCGAAAGAGACATCTGTTGGCATGGATATCTTATTCTATCTGGCTTCGGAGCGACTCTTAAAATAAACCAAATGATACAAATTATACCTGTTAAATGAAAAAATATTCCTTTAGTATTCATCATTTTATGTAAAATTTTTTTCTTAAAACTATGCTTGTATGGTTCCATAAAATCCCCACTAATTAACAATAGTTAATCTAGCTATTAGTTATAAAATTTACTGAAAATTACACCTTTATATCTTTCCGATCAAAATAAAGAATTGATATAACTAAAGCAACTATTGTAACCGCGGTCAGTACTATTACACCATTAATATCCACTTCCCCAAATTTTAAAGCATTGTAAGGCTTATAAAAATGAGTCAATGAAACAAGACCGATATTTTTAGTGTCTGGAGTTATATTACTTATATATTCTAAAAAGAACATCCCGACTATGAGAGCAATCATAAAGATGCTTGATTTCATTTTTTCATTAGAAATTGTTGAAATTAAAAGTGCAATTGAGATTACTGATAAAAAATAAGGAATAGCATAGAGATGAGCAACAAAAAGATTTGTAAAATCTAAGCTTTCGTTTATTACAATAGTGGTAGCATATACAACAAGCATAGTAAAAAAATTGATAATTAGAACCATTGGAATTAATCCCAAAAAACGTTCAATAATTATCTGCTTTCTTGAAACAGGGTTTGACATAAGTAAATCTATTGTTTTTGATTCTATTTCTTTTGAAATAATTGTTGATGCGATAAAGGCAACTATTATACCAAGTATTAAAACAAAAAATATTCCATACAACTCAAGATTTAAAAAACCAATATATGAAGCAAAATCCCCAGATCCGCCAGATAACGCTTGCATTAACTCAGCAGTACTTTCATCATTCATCATTTCAAACATAAAGTCTTTAAACTGTGGATAAAAGCTTGAATACATTGCAGCCATACCAGCAAAAAGAAGTGAAAAGATTATTGTCGCTCTTAGGTTATCTTTAATTGTTTGAATTCCAATTTTAAATCTTATAATCCTATGAAAAAGTGAAAGACTCATTTAATTTTCACCTCCGGAATAATATCTCATAAATATATCCTCAAGACTGAACTCCTGAATTTCTATATCTAGAACAGTATATTTCGATAATTTTTTAAGTAAAGAATTAACATCAGCGGTTACAAACTCTATCCAACCATCAACAACCTTTGCATTTTCCATACTTGTTAATTCCTTAGGTTCGCCCCTTAGCTTTATTCTAATTTTTTTTCCTTTCTTCCTTTTAAGGGTTTCAACACTCTCAAGTGCAACAAGATCCCCCTTACTAATAATTCCAACACGATCACATATTTTATCAACTTCACTAAGAATGTGAGAAGAAAAAAACATCGTTCTTCCTTTTTTCTTTTCATTTTTTAAAAAATTATAAAATTTCTGTTGAAGTAGTGGATCAAGACCACTGGTTGGCTCATCCATTATAACAATATCCGGATCATCCATAAAGGCTTGTACAATACCCATCATCTGCTTCATACCTTTAGAGTACGTCTTTATTTTCCTGTTTAAGGGTAATTCAAATATCCCTAAAAGCTCACCTAATAGTGATAAATTTGTATTTCTAAGACTTTTAAAATAATCAATAAATTGTTTACCCGTCAAATGTTCATAAAGAGCAAGTTCTCCAGGAATATAACCAACGTTTTTTCGTATTTCAACAATATCATTTTTAATACTTTTGCCAAAGATATAAGCTTCACCATTATTGGGTTTTAGATAACCTAACAAAGCTCTAATTGTCGTAGTTTTACCAGCACCATTTGGGCCTAAAAAGCCAAAGATTTCACCTTTTTTTACACTAAAGGATATATTATTTACTGCAAGAACATCTTTGTATCTTTTTGTTAGATTTTTTACTTCTATAGCATCTGAATCATAAGAAAGTTGTTTTCCCGGATATGCTTCTAAAATTTCATCAGGAAATTTATAATAGCCTTTAGAATCGCATTTTGAACAAGCCAAAATTTTTTTTTCACCAGGAGAACCTTTAATCTCAACTATATTTCCACAATTTGGACATTTTATAAATTTAGTTATATCATCCATATGAAATACCCCTATCCCATACCTCAGACTTATATGTAAATGTAATAAAATAATATATAATAAAGTTGCTAATTTAAATTAGTAACAATTATCATAAATGCTTAAGGTTACTAAAAATTTTTCATAAAATATATAGAAAAATGATTTTTAAAAATTGGTACAATCTCTAATAAATAGTCAATAATATCAAAAAGATGTGTTTTGCTTTTTGTTTTAGCTATCCTAACATTTAGAGTATCTGACCATCCACTTTCATGACCTCCATCATCTTTTGCTTTGACTTTTATCTTATAATCACTTTTAGAAGGCCAAGAATTTGATCCAGTACAAATCTGTCCGGAATCATAAGGGCCAAGCCATCCTGAATTAGTTCCATCGCCCCAATCAAACCAGTAATAAACTTGATCGCCCTCATTATCTGTAGCTGAAGAAGTATATTCATAGTTTGAGCCGGGTGTTCCACTACTTGGACCACTTGGTTTACTTGGCGTATTTGGAGCTCCTGGTTCACCCCCTCCAACATAATTTGTTGATACTAACTCGATATCAATTAGACGAGATACATCACCATATGCCTTTACGATGTTTCCTGCTTCAGTTGCGTAGTATCGTTCTGTTATATCACCATCAGAAATAATTTTATAAGCATTGTAAGAACCTGCATCAACAGTTACTGATTCAATATCTATACATTCAACATTATCACCACCAATGCTATCATCAATGTAAATTGGGTTATTTAGAAGTGAAAGATCCACTCTTCCAGATAGGCTTGAAAAATGAATCATCCATGAGTTTCCGGTACTAATCGGAAAATCGACTGAACCATAAGAAGGATCAAATGTTACTTCTATATTCATTGTAAAGGTTTTTAAAGGTATGCCAACAACTGCAATTTTACCATCTATAACTACATCAACTTCTTTTAGACCAATATTTGATTTATCAACAACAGCAGATCCTGTAATCGTTGTATCCTTTAATTGTCCTGAAATAAGTTGAATATCAAATATATTTATTTCACCAGTTACAACACCAGATATATCCATATTGTAAGCTGTAGTAGTAGCTTCGGTTACTAAAAATTTAATATTGTCAAAAGACCAACTAAAGGTCATTTCATCTCCTAATTCTCCCTGATATGTGACATCATAAACCCATTCATCATCAACATCCCAAGCAGGAACATCATCAGATAACAGCAGAATTTCGCTTGGATTGTTATTTATATCTTTGTAATAATTTATTTTATCACTTGATACTATCATTGGGGAAAAAAGCAGCATACTAATTATAATTATCAATATCTTTTTTTGCATTTTTTAACCTCCCGCCGTTTACAGGGTTTTTAATCTTTAGAAAGAATGAAGAAAAAATTATTATGTTGGAATTGGCTCTATCCATTCTGGACTATAACAGGTAATTGTTGGATCTCCAAATATTACTTGTACATTAGTAATATCAAGTGATGAAGTACCATACAATGCCGCGTTGTATTTTGTAGGATCATCATATTTAGCTGAAAAGTCACGTTGATGCAGCCAAACATATTTAGAAAATGCTTCTCCAATGCTTAAACCGTTCTTCATCATATCTCCCATCCATTGATCATCAAGTAAATCTTCTTGTGGGCAAAGTCCTGTTCCTGCGTTTCCATACCACAAAGCAGCACCATGCTCAAGGTATATTTCTGGCCCAAAGTGCTGGCCTGTTGTACAACTCATCCAGATTTCAATATAGCTATGCGTATTTTCGAGTAATTGATCCACCCACTTATAATGGACGATGTCGTATAGATTTGGTTCTTGTGCGTTGTACCAGGTGAATCCACCATCCCTAGGAGAACTTGTTGAGGCATCATCATACATATATCCTCGCCAAGCATCCCACCATTCAAAATCATGGAGGCTTTCGTGACGAAGTTCTGCATCAGGGAATTGTTCTGCTACATTTTTAAACATATTAGAAATTCCTGATCCTCCGGTTCCATGACCTGAGTAGTAGTTTATGCACACTCCATTGTTTACTTCTTCAAGCCAATTATCCCATATGACATGTCCTTTGAAGGTTCTACCATGAGATGAAAACGATTCTTTTACTTCTCTTGTAGAATAAACATAATGATTTACTCCATCATTTGTTTTCCATTGCCACCCATCTGGAAAATTCATAAGCTGTGCTGTTGTAGTATCTCTCCCAGGATTTGCATAAATTATTGCAGGATATAGTATGTTTCTATTCATAAGTGCAGCATCAAGCCCAGGTGTATCAAATGGAAATTGTCCAGCATATGATCCAACACCAGTCATTACTCTGATTATTGGATGTCTTATATCACTATCTCTAGGTGAAACAAATAAATACACTTCTTGACCGGATCCTTCAAGTCCTAGATCGCTTACCCAATTATAGATAGAATCATGAACATCCCCCCACCATCTAAGATGTTGATCTAATCCAAGCTCTGGAAACTCTCCGTTTAAAAGATTCCTTATGATCTGTATTAGATTTATCGGCTCATTCATTTTATATAAATGCCCCTGACCACGACATCCGTGATACCAACCACCTGAATATTCACGCCAGGCTGTTGCTTTATCAAGGTAATTATATGCATCTGGTACTTCACCAATATTGATTACATCTGTCCCATGATAAGCCGCAATTAAAGAAGCAGGTGCAAAAAATCCATCTTCGCTTCCAAAAGATGTTACAGTTATAACATTTTCATTATTGAAAGTGCTAAGTGCATCTGATGGTTGAATCTGCTTATTAAGTGTTTTTGTTTTAGAAACAACTTCCTTCATTGTTGTAAATTCAGTTACTATACCTTGTGGTTCAGCTTTACTCACTCCATTAATATTAACAAATTGGATGTTTTTCACACCGAGTTGATTCAGAGCGTTTTGTGTCTCAACTGGTACTGAATCTTCAGTGACATATAGTAAAGGAATATGCTGTTGAGATGCAATAACTGCTCCATTTGCTGCTGATAGACCTGCATCAATTCTATTGCTGTTATGTTCTCTAATACTTGCTGTTATATGATAGTCAATACTATCACTAGTTTTCTCCTGACCATATGGATAATGAGGCGTTACTATTATTGTCCATTTACCTATATCAGGATAATGTAATGTTATTTTTTTATCTCCTCCTTCAGGTTCCCACCTTCTCCAGTCTTCAAATCCATTATGATGATCACCATTCCATTGATGAATTGGATTTATAAGCCCTCCATTCCAACTTGGAACAGAAGGTCGTCTCACACTACCCTGTGGATCAACTAGAAAAACTTCAAGATACTCATTTGCTCCTGTTGTAACTTCAATTTCTATACTAGTATCTGTATCAGACACAGATAATGTATATCGATCTCCAGAGTATTCTGTTATTTCAAAAGATGTAAAACCATCGGTTTTTTCTACATAAGGCCAATAAGGCCCAGGAATTGCTATTGGAAAGTATATATTTGTGTTATCACCAGGTACATCATATGGATGAGGCCAATCTTCATGTGTTCCAAGCTCAAATCGTGGAGTAATTACACCAACCGCTGGTGCATCTGAGCCTTTTGCATATATTGTCATTGAGCCCCATTGTTTACCTATCCATGTTTGATAAGATGGATAACCACCAAATTCGCTAAATCTTTCATCGTTTGGAGAAAGTGTTATTTTATTAGTTTTTACATTAAGAGTTGTATCTTCATCAATTGGTGTTGTAACATGATCTACATAATCGCTTCCATCAATTGCTAAAACCGCAGTATCAGTTGAATCCCATTGAGTAGTTGCAAGAGTTGCAGCTGCTTTTATTGGATTAGTGCTGTCAACTTCAATTATTTTAGCCTCCTGACCATGCCGACTTAAATATGTATTCCAATCATCGATTAAATATTGTGTAGTATCATCAGCATCTCCGTACCAGCTTGTTTTTGTGTTGTCTCCAGTATAAACAACAGGTGAAACATATTGTTTGCCACCTTGTTTGTATACAGCAGATGGAACTGCTGCAATAAACGCAAATTCATCATCATTGCCGTTTGGATTGTTTGGAATCGTAAACGTTTGAGCCCTTGGATAAATTTGTTTTTGTGGAATTGGATCAGGTGGTGATTGTGCAGATCCACCTATATTTAGAGTGAATTCATATGGCCCAGAGCCATATAGATAGTAATCATCTGGCCATTTACTTGTATCCCATCCAGGGAACATATCAAATTTTACTTTCCATGTTCCTGAAGCATCAGCAGGATACTCGAGCTCATCTTCACCATAGTACATTGCATAATGAACTAATTGTCCTGATGGATTATACAGATGGATATCAAAATCTGCATATTTTCTGTCAAAATGATCGATGGTTACAAAAATACCCTGACCACTATTTGCCGAAAAACTATACCAATCTTCAGTATCATCACTATCCATATAACCTTCATATGAACCTTGAGAAATACTTGTTGCTTGGCTAATACTATCTCCTGCATCTCCCCCAGTATTTGCATCATTTTGACCATTTAAAGTTATGTCAAGATTATATGAACTTGATCCAGCACCAGAATTCGAATAAACATTGATAAAATGCCAGTTTGTTTCAGTTGCAGTATAACCACTAGATATCGGATTTAATTCCGGGTCAAATAGTTCATAATCATAATTTGCACTGCTACTAAACGACACAAAAATAGATTGACCCTCCATAACTGGAAAACGATAATAATCAGAATCATCATTTTGATTTGGATCCAGATAACCTACTCTTGTTCTACCTGGTCCTGCATCAATGATTTCGCCAACAAATAACATTGCTGCTCTTCTTGCATCATCTCCTGTATCAGAATTATAGCCCATATCATTATGTTCAACTGCATATGATGTTTCTTCAATTCTACGATAATTATCAAGCCATGCTCTCTCATCTAAACCCTCAGTTTCTGGATCTGGCGGGTTTATATCATTAAATTTTCTAAAAAGTGCAGAAGTCACAATTTTATTTTTATTTTTAACAAAAATTGCTCCACCCATTGGTAGTGCAACAAGACTACCGATCAGAAAAATTGCTATTACAACTGCTCCTAATTTAAATGATTTAGAGACCATATCATTTCTACCTCCACCAAAGTTAAAAATAACTTAACACGTGTTAGTTTATAATTATTTTCCTTGTTAGTTGTTAACACTTATTTGATAAAAAAATAAAAAAAAGAAAAAGTAGGTTTAAATTATTTTATAACAGGGCTTTTAGAATTTGATTGATAAATTGAAATCTTTCTAAAAAACTCCACCTAAACAACTTGATTTTTGGTGCACTAAATATAACCGTTGACCAATCGCTTTCTATGTCATTTTCGTTTTTAGCTTTTGCTCTTACATTATAGTCTGCTTCTGAAGACCACGTATGGCTTTCTGTAACACCTACTCCAGATGAATATGGACCTAGCCATCCGCTATCTCCTCCATCACCCCAATCAATGAAATACCAAACATCTAATCCACCTGGATCAGTTGTTGTAACAGTAAAATCTTGTGGGCGTTTGATTCTTCCGCTCGATGGGCCAACTATTGTTGGTGCATCTGGTGCAGAAACTAAAGTTGAATAGTAGATATTGTACGCCTCGTTTCTATCATCAACCCAGACGACTCCTGCTGAGTGAACATCGATACAATTTTCTTCTGCAACAACTGTTCCTTCTTGATCATTTTTTTGAGTTGGTGATGACCAAGAAGCTCCTCCGTCATCTGAACTTACAACATACAAGTTTCCATTATTTACATACGCTGCGTAAATTGTACTCCCTTGAGCGTACGCATCAGGGTACTCACCAGGACCAACTGTAACTGGCTGCGACCAAGTTTGTCCATCATCACTACTGTATACACATTTTATTTGTCCACTTTCATGGTATACAATTGTAACTTGGTTTCCATATGCAGCAATCGCAGGGTTTGTTCCATCTGCAACAGTTGCTTGATAGGGAGTAAATTCATAATCAGTTTCAACTGCTGGATCAATTTTTTTCCATATTACTTTTTCAGTGTCTACATTGTAAATACTTGTATGAATTCTATCAGGTAGATTTACATAATCAGGATCACTTGCTGGAGCGGTTACCTCAAAAGATTGGGCATCAAAATATCCTACTCCACTTGCAGCATCTATCCCATTATGGAAAAATATTGGACAACTTGGTATATCATAGCTTTCATAAATTTCGCGATATATATAAAAATTATATGGACCTATAACATCGTCATAATACAAATCCTGATACCAGCCTCCATCAGAAATTGCTGCAAGTTCTGGCTCAGGTGCTCCACTTGTCCAGGTATAAATCTCCCAGGTATCATAATCTGTTGGATCTGGTATATACATACCACCGGCCTCTTCAGTATCTAGCGCAACAAATACATTCATTAACTCATAGTCTGGATGTTCGCATGTTGCGGTATCAGGATACAACATGAGTTCAATCCCTTCCAAAGAAAGGACCACGCCATTGTTAAACCAGGCTTCCTGATCTAATGGATTAGCATTATATGTAAAACCTGCACTTGCTGTTAAAAAACTTTCATCATGCTCATATGTGATAAATACTCTACCTTGACTATCTTTTGTAATTGAAGGTCTGATATCATCACCTTCAGCCCATCCAGATATTTGAATATTACCAACACTTGCTGGTAAAGCGTAATTATCTTTTGTCCAAGTTTTTACCTCTTTGATCTCTCTTCTTTCTTTACCTATCCATAAAGGATCAACACCGTCCTTTATGGTTGTGTTAGTAACCACAGCTGAACCTGACAATACTAAAGCCAGAACAACCGTAATTACTATAGCTGCCTCTAAAAATATTTTTATTTTTTTCATTTTCTACCTCCACCAAATATTATTTTATAATATATGTTAACAGTTGTTAATTTAAAAACATTTTGCTGATATAAAAAATAGAAAAAAGATTTAATTATTCTTCAGGTATAAGCTTTGATCTTGTCCATCCAGAATTGTAAGGAGTCAACCAATGCATCCCAAAAGTCAATTCATCTTTATTTATCTTAAAAAGACCAGTTATTTTACAAACTTTTCCATCAGGATTTATTACACGACCATTAAAGTAACCATCTTTCATTATTCCAACTACTTTTCCTTTTGATTCATTTCCTGTTTTATTATACAGTCCCTTTAGAACCGTTACCTTTTGTCTTCTTATTATTTTTCCACCAAAGTATCCATCTGATTCATTATCATCTGAAAGACCCCATATTCCGCGAAATTTAACAACTCTTTCTTTAGCATCTGTCGATGCTTCTTTTGCATAATTTTCTTTTAATTGCTGCTTTGATTTCACTCTTAATTTTGCTTCATCTTTAATAACATAGTTTTTTTCTTCAATTTCTGAAAGAGGACTATCTATATCAACTATGGAATCCGCCATAGACGACACAGGCATCAATGCAAGAAGAACTCCAGCTACTATCAATATTTTGTATAATTTTTTCATATTTCATATCACCTTAGTATAAAAATTGTTGTCAAAACTATATAAGAAATTACCAGAAAGGGTTCCAACTTATACCCAAATTATACCCTAATTCTATTTCATTCCATACTTAAATAAAAGAATATAATCAAAGCAATAGTTTCAAAAATATTTGGGATAATATGATATAGACCCAAATCTGATAGAGATTGACCAAGATAAAGTTGTAAAGATGGGAGGCTAAATAAAGATTGTACAAAAAGTACACCTAAAAACATAGACAAACCCATCATAAAACTGGATTTAGTTTTTCTAAAACCATCTAGATATAAACCTAAAAGTCCGACCAACATCGCAAGATTCATACATATTACAATAGTAACAAGAGCATATGTTTCCTTAAAATCATTCCAAATTGCTTGAGCTTGAGGAGTGGATAGTTGATTTAATTGTTTTATACTAAAATCACCTTTAAAAAACACGATTGTGGCCTTTTGTCTCTTATCGATAGATTCCAGACTATAATGAGAGATAACAAGCCCAATAACTACACCTAATATAAGTAATAAAAACAAAATTGCAATAGCTTTAGCTTTTGGATCCATTTTTGGTTTTTCTTCAACCATATATACTACTCCTTCAGTTTCTCATCTTATTTCTTTTTTTTCCCAATTTTATTCCAAATTTCATCAAATAATTCTTTATTTTTTTCAATCATATCAGAGGGAAAATACATCTGACCATAACCCTTACCAGTAGTTGTAATCAAATTATTTTTTTCTAAAACATCTAAATGATGCCTAATTGTTTTATAATCAAGATTCAAAACATTAGAAAGATCATTTGCATTATGCGGCTGACTGAACAATTCATCAATTATTCTACCACGGTTAACACCTCCCGCTGAGCCAGCAAGAAGCCACCAGAGAAGTCTTTTTACACTATGCATAATGAAATACCTTTATACAAATATGAAAAACAAAACTCTTTTAAAAATCTTTTATAAATATTTAATATCACCACTAACAACCCTAATAATATTTCCATATTTATTTTTTAAAATAAGATAACCACTTTTATTAATTTCTTCTACAATTCCTTCAAAAATATTATCATCCTGGTTTACACTAATCTTTTTTCCTATAATGTTTGAATTTAAAAGCCATTTTTTGATAATACTATCATATTTTTTATCAAGCATTTCTTGATAATTTTTATCTAAATGTCTTAAAATTGATTTAAAAAGTTTTACACGTGAAATATTGACACCAGTTTTTTCTTTAATAGAAATTCCTACATCCTTTAAATCCAGTTCAATTTCATTATTAACATTTATACCGATACCGACAATTGCATAATTAATTTGATCAAGTTCAGCATCAAGTTCGGTTAAGATACCACATACTTTTTTATTATCAATTAAAAGATCATTTGGCCATTTTATTACGCAGTCGATTTGAGCGACTTCCTTTATTGCTCTTACAAGTGCAACAGAACAAGTCATCGTTATAAGCATTCCACTTTCAGGTGGAATCTTTGGAAATAAAATAACAGAAAACCAAATACCGCCCTTTGGTGAAGACCATGTTCTATTTTTTCTACCACGACCCTTTGTTTGGATATCACTTACTACAATAGTACCTTCTTTTATGCTTTTATCTAATAGTTTCTTTGCTATTTGGTTAGTTGAGATGATTTTTTCAAAATAATGTATTTTCTTTCCAATTATCTTTGTATTAAGATCAACATTAATCTCTTCAGGAATTGGTTTGTCAGGTCTTGAAACCAGGCGATAGCCTTTGTTCTTTACGGACTCAAACTTATAACCAAGTTTTTCTAGTGATTTAATATGTTTCCAAACAGAAGTACGAGTGATGTTAAGACTTTTAGCAATATGTTCACCAGAGGTAAAATCTTCTTTATCCAATAGATTTAATATTTCTTCTCTCATTTTTACTTGATTAATCACATGATTTTTTTGGTAAAATTACTCCAGCAATTGTCGCAGCAACTAAAGATTTTCCTAAATCAATGAAAACAAATGGAACAACACACATCATCAAGATTTCAACAATTCCAAATGAAAAACCTGTCCAAACATAAAACCAGATTAATCCAGGTATGTATATTAATACAAAAGTTGAAAATAACATTAAAGAAATCATACCGATAAATCCTCTTGATTTTATGTATCTATCAACGATAAATCCAATAAAAAATGCAGCGAGTATAAATCCTATCAGATAACCTCCAGTTGGGCCCATTAAATAAGTTAAACCACCACTAAATCCTTGAAACCATGGTACACCAATAGATCCTAACCCTAAATACATGATTTGACTAAATCCACCATAGAATTTTCCAAGAATAACACCGGCAAGTAAAACAGCAAATACTTGGCCAGTGATTGGCACAAGAGTTCCAGGAAGATAAAATCGGACCTGAGCCAAGATTCCTGTAAAACATGCAAAACTAAAAGTAAGGATTAATTTATAGAATAAATTTAATTCATATATTTTCTTAAATAGATTATATCTCAAATTTTTGTATTTACTTAAATAAAGATTTATTTCCGTTATATAAATACCTCCATTGTTAACCTTTAAAACAAGCATAGTTAACTTTTATTTAATGTTTTTTATCAATGACAAACTTTATTCTTTTTTGAAATCCAAAAAATAAGGTCGAATAAAGTATAAAACAAAAAACAAAATGATACTTGTCATTGCTAAATAAAAACCATAGCCAAAAGATATATAATTTATATATCCAAGTTTTTGAGTATCGTAAAAGTTAATATTAGTACATGATACAATAATGAATGCAAGAAAGATTGTTAAACTAATAAGACCCATATAAAAGATGTAATTATTTTCTTTGTAATATTGCTTTAAAGTCTTATAACTAAAATAGAAAAATAAAGCCCCTAAGATGAAATATATTATAAGAATAATCATAGAACCTAGACTTCTTGATAAAAGATTTGGTTCATCAATGGTATAATCCGAAAGTTCAATCCAATCACCCTTTTGACCTGATTCATATATAGTTATGTCAATAATACGATATCTATAATACACATTGCCATTTTCATCTATTGTATTTTTAAAATCATAAATACTAAGTTTGTTTAATAAAAAAGAACTTTCTAATGTCCAGTACCAATCATACTCCTCATAACCTTTATCATCTAAAACATCTGAAGAATTAAAACAAGTTACAGGTGAAAAAAAAGAAACGGTTGAAAGAGAAATTGCAATGAGTAAAGTAAAGTTTAAAATATTTTTTTTGTCTTTATTATGCATCCAATCCATAAGTATGAATTATTTACTTAATTTTAAAAGTTTTGATAAGAAAAAATATTACTAACTTTTATATTTAAATTATTGTTCATGAAAATTCGATATCTATGAATTACGAAACCATAACAACAGAGATAAAAGAAAATGTTTCTTATATAACTCTAAACAGACCAGATAGATTAAACTCTTTTGATATAAAACTTGGACAAGAACTATATTCTGTTTTAAAAAATATTACACCAAATAAAGAGATAAAAGCAGTTGTTATAAGAGGAAAAGGAAAAGGTTTCTGTGGTGGGGGAGATGTTAAAGAGATGCATGAGTCAAGTAATAAATCACAGTTTTTACGAGATTTAACACTTGCTATACATAGATGTGTAAAAGAAATAAGGAATATGGAAAAACCAGTAATTGCAGAAATAAATGGTGCTGCTTTTGGCGCAGGATTATCACTTGCTTTAGCATGCGATATGATCATTGCAGAAAAAGATGCGAAATTTGGAACGGCATTTATTGGTATTGGACTTGCACCAGGCTGTGGAACACAATTTTTTACAAAATTGGTTGGCTATCAAAAAGCATGCGAATATATTCTTACATCAAAGATTTTCACTGCAGAAAAAGCACTTGAATTAGGGATTGTAAATAAAGTTGTAAACAAAAACAATCTTAACTCAGCGGTAGAAGAAATTTTAGACAAATTTCGAAACCTTCCGCCAATTGCCGTTGGAAAAGCAAAAATGCTGATTAATAAAAGCATGGAAAATGATATGAAATCTCATTTAGAGCTTGAGAGTAAAACAGCCTCAGAATCAGCAGATACAGAAGATTTTAAAGAAGGGGTTTCTGCTTTTTTAGAAAAAAGAAAACCGATATACAAAGGAAAATGATTATTCGACGTATGTTGTAAAAAACTTTAGAAAAGTTTATTTATTTTGCCTAACATCGCCTGGATATCCAATTTATATATGATTTGGAGGAGGTTAACCATGAAATACGATACAATCGAGGTTTCAGCGGAAAATGATGTAACTACAGTTTTCTTGAATCGCCCAGATGTTCATAACGCTATGAATGAAAAAATGATGAAAGAACTTACTGATTTTTTCCAAAAAGTTATTAGAGATAATTCAAAAATAATAATATTAACAGGTAAAGGAAAATCATTTTGTGCAGGTGCTGATTTAAATTGGATGAAAAGCATGGCGAAATATTCAGAAGAAGAAAACATAAAAGATAGTAGACTCCTTATAGACCTATATGAAGCAATTTATAACTGTCCAAAACCAGTAATTGGGAAAGTAAACGGACATGCATTTGGCGGAGGATTAGGATTATTTGCCGCATGTGATATTGTTATTGCAATACCCGATTGTAAATTTGCATTTAGCGAAGTAAATCTAGGAATAATTCCATCTGTGATATCAACATATGTAGTTAGAAGAATAGGATTATCAGTAATGAGAAGACTATTTATAACAGGTGAAAGGTTTGATTCAGATTATGCAAAAGAGATTGGCCTTGTAGATTTTGTTGTAAATGAAGACAAAACAGATGAAACTTTAGAAAAATATGTAAAAATTTTACTTTCTTCAGGTCCAAATGCAATAAAAGAAGTTAAAAAACTTGTTGATAATTGTGAAAAAATGGATAGAAAAGAATACAAAGAACACACAGTGAAAAAAATAGCTGAATTGAGAGTATCGAAAGAAGGACAAGAGGGAATAAATGCATTTTTAGATAAAAGAAAACCAGAGTGGAGAGGATGATTCTTGTTTAAAAAAGTACTAGTCGCAAATCGTGGTGAAATTGCCGTTAGAATAATAAAAGCGTGCCAAGAGATAGGTATCAAGACGGTTGCAATTTATTCAGATGTTGATAAAAACTCCCCCCATGTTCACCTGGCAGATGAATCAGTACCATTAGGTGATCCAACCCCAATTGAAAGTTATCTAAATATTCCAAAGATCATTAAAATTGCAAGAGATACAAAAGTAGAGGGAATCCATCCAGGTTATGGTTTTCTTGCTGAAAACCCTGATTTTGCAAAATCATGTAAAGATGTTGGCATTAAATTTATTGGCCCAATTGCTGAAGTTATTAGCCTTATGGGCGATAAAATTGCAGCAAAAAAAACAATGCATAAAGCAGGAGTACCTGTGATTCCAGGTTATCATGGTAGTAACCAAGATAATAAATCGCTTATAAAAGAAGCGAAAAAAATAGGATTTCCATTACTTGTAAAAGCTGCCGCTGGTGGAGGCGGTAAAGGGATGCGAATTGTTCGTTCTGAGAATGCATTAGAAGAATCCATAGAAAGCGCAAAGCGAGAATCAAAATCTGCTTTTGGTGATGATACAATTTTTCTTGAAAAATATCTAGATAAGCCTCACCATATAGAATTTCAAATACTTGCAGATGAACATGGAAATGCTATACATTTATTTGAACGTGAATGCAGCATTCAGCGACGTCATCAGAAAATCATAGAAGAGTCTCCATCTCCAATTGTTACGCAGAACCTTAGGGATAAAATGGGTAAAGCAGCGATTGATGCTGCAAAAGCCGTGGGTTATACCAATGCAGGTACTGTTGAATTTATGGTAGATGGAAATCTTAACTTTTATTTTATGGAAATGAATACAAGACTACAAGTTGAACACCCAATAACTGAGATGACCACAGGTATAGATCTTGCAAAATGGCAACTTAAAATTGCAAGTGGTGAAAAACTCACAGTTAAACAGCATAGCTTGATTCAAAGAGGTCATGCAATTGAATGTCGTATATATGCTGAAGACCCTGCAAATGGCTTTTTACCAAGCATCGGAAAATTAACAAAAGTAGAAGCACCAACAGGGCCAAATATAAGAGATGACACTGGGATATATACAGGTATGGAAATAACTCCTTATTATGATCCTATGCTTGCAAAAATAGTTACTTACGCAGAAAATCGTGAAGAGAATATAAATAAAATGATTTGGGCGCTTTCACATTATGTAGTTTTAGGTGTTACTACTAATATTCCTTTCTTAAAAAAAGTCCTGGAGCATAACGAGTTCAAAAAAGGAAATATTACAACACATTTCATTGATGATTATTTCCAAGATTGGACCATTGCAAAGGACGGATTACCGATCGATGCAATAATTGCTCTGTCGGTTTACGATAGCATACACAAGAAATCAAAAGATATTGTACGCTATAAAGAAGTTGATCCGCATAACCCCTGGAAACATGTTGGCCGTTGGAGAGTAGGAAGCCAAGGAGGCAATTAATATGTTTATAAATTATGAACATGATAATCACGTATACAATGTAACAACAGAAAAGAAAGATGAGTATTTTTTTATAACTTATGATAACACAGAATACAAGGTTAAAGCAGAGGAAATCAAGCCAGGTCAGCTTAAAATAGAAATAGGAGACCGTGTTATAAAAGCAGTGATTACTGAAGGTAAAAAAGAAAAATTTGTTTTTGTTGAAGGAAATGTTTACAAAGTAAGACCAGTTGAACTTACTGCTAGTAAAAAAACAAAAAAGAAACAAGAAGGCGACCTTAGTTCACCAATATCTGGAAAAGTGGTAAATGTAAAAGTCAAAAAAGGTTCTAAGGTTAAAAAAGGCGATGTTTTGATGGTAATAGAGGCAATGAAGATGGAATACTTAATTCGTGCTCCATTTTCTGGTAAAGTTAAAAAGATTAATTTTAAAGAAAAAGACCAAATAGAAATTGGTCAAGAAACTGTTGAGCTTGAAAAATAATTTGGAGGAAAAAAGTTATGGATATAATTGATAGTAATATAGATCCATTGAATAAAGATTACAAAGAAAACTATAAGCATTACGAATTGCTAGTAAAAGATTTAAAGAAAAATATCTCTGTCGCTCAAAAAGGTGGTGGAGACGAAAAAATCAAACTTCATAAATCTCGCAATAAGATGCTTGCTCGTGAGCGTATCGAAGCGCTACTTGACCCAGATACACCATTTATGGAATTTAATACTCTTGCAGGTTATGGAATGTACAATAATAAGGCGCCTTGTGCTGGTATTGTAACAGGCATGGGTATTGTTCATGGCAGAGAAGTAATAATTGTTGCAAATGATGCAACTGTTACTGGCGGAACTTATTATCCAATGACTGTAAAAAAACATCTTCGTGCTCAAGAGATTGCCATGGAAAATAATTTACCATGCATTTATTTAGTTGATAGCGGTGGCGCTTTTTTACCCATGCAAGATGAAGTTTTTCCAGATCGAGAACATTTTGGCCGTATATTTTATAATCAGGCGGTTATGAGTTCAATGGATATCCCTCAAATTTCTGCTGTTATGGGTTCATGTACCGCGGGTGGTGCATATGTCCCAGCTATGAGTGATGAGACAATCATTGTAAAAGGAACTGGAACTATATTTTTAGGCGGTCCACCGTTAGTAAAGGCAGCAACAGGCGAAGAGGTTTCTGCAGAAGATCTTGGTGGTGCTGATGTACATTGTCGCAAGAGTGGCGTAAGTGATCATTATGCACATGACGACAAAGAAGCTATTCAATTGACTAGAAATATTGTTGAAAATTTGAATCGACCTGAAAAAACACATTTAGATATCCATGAGCCTGAAGAACCTTTGTATGACTTGAAAGAAATCTATGGAATAATAACTAAAGATTCCCGCAAGCCTTTTGATGTGAAGGAGATTATTGCTCGCATAGTTGATGGTTCTAAGTTTCATGAATTCAAATCACTTTATGGTGAAACGATTGTTTGTGGCTTTGCGCGTATAATGGGATATCCAGTCGGGATACTTGCAAATAATGGTGTTTTATTTTCAGAGTCTGCTATCAAGGGCACTCATTTTATAGAAATGTGTTGTCAACGTAAAATACCACTTATTTTTTTACAAAATATAACCGGTTTTATGGTAGGTAGTAAATATGAAGCAGGCGGTATTGCAAAGGATGGTGCTAAGATGGTTAATGCTGTTGCAACTGCCAATGTTCCAAAGTTTACTGTTATAATTGGTGGATCTTTTGGCGCAGGTAACTATGGTATGTGTGGTCGTGCTTATCAACCTCGTCAGCTTTGGATGTGGCCAAATGCTCGAATAAGTGTTATGGGTGGTGAGCAGGCAGCAAATGTTTTACTTACAGTCAAACGAGATCAATTATGGAGAAAAGGAAAAGAGCTTACAAAAAAAGAAGAAAAAGAGATAAAAGAACCTATTTTAAACAAATATGAACAAGAGGGAAATCCATACTATAGTACAGCACGCATATGGGATGATGGAATTATTGACCCTATTGATACCCGCATGGTTTTAGGTCTTGGAGTATCTGCTAGTTTAAATGCACCAATTCCAGATTGGAGACCTGGCGTTTTTAGAATGTAAAATAAATATTTATTCGATTAATCTCTGAAGAGCCTTGTATCCTGCTATTGCATCTTTTTTCTTTACTATAAATGTTAATTCCAAATCTATTGTTATTGTATCTATTATATTTATGTTCTCCCAGGCAAAATTTCTAACTATATGGAAAAGAACACCTGGTGTTTTGACTAGTTTTTTATCTATTGAAAATGATAAAGCTACTAAGTCTTCATCAATTCTTAGTATAGTTTCATGTCTAAGAAAATTCTCTATTTTTTCTTTGTATCTTTCGTTTGTAATAATATTCACAGTATTTCTACCATAAATAATATGTAAAATATCACCTTGTTCAAAATCTATCACATCATATATTTTTTTAAGTTTATCAAAAAGACAAGGTTCTTTTTGTATATTTATATCTATAACATGAGTTTTAAGATTTACTTCTGAATTGTTTGCATCAAATTTTATATCTTTGAATTTTTTCCTTAATTTTTCTGCATATCTTCTTAATGCTGCCACTATTGCATAATGTGCTACTTCTTTTCTTAATTCTTCTTCAACCTCTGGTTTTAAATGTTTTGCAACTGATCCATATGATGCTATTCCTTTTCCTATAGCTTCTTGGATGTATATCTTCTCATCAACAAGCTTTTGTACCACATGGCTTATTGTAACCATCCAATATTCCTCCTACAACTTAAAATAATTGTTTTCATTTTTATCACATCTTTAAATAATGTTTTATTAGACATATTATATAAAACTTTTTGTATATATAGGGCTAAAATTAGATAATTATGTTATAAAAAATAACAAAAAAGCATATTTATAACAAAATAAATAAAAAAATATTTTTTAAACCATAAATTCAATAAATTGCAATATTCTTATGGTAAAGCTTAAATCAAAAACAATGATACACCTAAAACATATTTCTCTAGAACTTCAAGAACGATGATAAAAAAGGTGGAAAACATGAAGGAAAAAATCAAAAAAGATATAATGAACTTGTACCAAGAAAAAAACAGCGATTCAGATTTTAAATTTGAAGATCTTGCTGACATTATAATAGATAAAACAACAGATGCTTTATTTGAAGAGATTAGAATTGAATTTGAAAACGAATTTAAAAAAGGTAACTTAAAACAACCGCTAACAATATCCGACGAATATTATCTACATTTGAAACTTAAAGATATTAAAAGTAAATGTCTAAACAACCCAAATTATAATTCAGAACCATACGAAATCAAAAAAGGAGAAATATAGAAAAAATTAAGAAGATTTTCTTAAATCTTTTCTAAGTATTTTTCCAGAAATGGTTTTTGGCAATTCATCTGTATATTCAATTATCCTAGGATATTTGTATGGGGCTGTAGTATCCTTTACATGCTCTTGTAGTTCCTTTGTAAGTGCATCCGATGGTTTATAACCTTTAGAAAGAACTACAACTGCTTTTACTACAATTCCTCTAACTCCTTTTGGATCAGGAGCACCCACAACTGCACATTCTGCCACAGCATCATGTTCGATTAATGCTGACTCAACTTCAAATGGACCGATTCTGTATCCTGATGACTTTATGACATCATCATCTCTTCCAACAAACCAAAAGTATCCTTCTTCATCCTTGTAAGCTTGATCACCGGTATAATAGTAATCACCGCGAAATGATTTCTTCATTATTTCCTCATCTTTCCAATACTCTTTAAATAATCCCGGTGGCCTTTGATCCCCTAGATATATAGCAATATTTCCAACCTCATTTGTTTTTAGTTCTTTTCCATTATCATCAACTATTCTAACATCATGACCAGGGGTTGGTTTTCCAACTGATCCATATTTCATAGGCATAAAAGGAAAATTGGAAAGAACACACACAGTCTCAGTTTGACCATAGAAATCATAAATATCAAGATTAAATGCTTTCTTCCATGCTCGGATTACCTCAGGATTTAGCGGTTCTCCAGCACTCATGCAATGACGAAGTTTTAGATTATATTTTGAAAGATCCATCTGTATAAGTAGACGATAAACAGTTGGTGGTGCACAAAAAGTTGTAACACCATATTTTTCCATAGCGCGAAGCAAGCCATCTGCATCAAATCTGCCTGGTGTTTCCCATTGTATAACTGCAGCTCCAACAATCATCTGTCCAAAAAGTTTTCCCCAAGCAGCTTTAGCCCAACCTGTCTCCGAGACAGTCCAGTGCAGATCTTTACTTGTTAATGCCTGAGCAAATTTAGCAGTTACTTCATGACCAAGTGGATAGCTATGCGTATGAAGAACCATCTTTGGATGTCCTGTTGTACCTGATGTAAAATATATAAGCATTGGATCAGAAGATTTTGTCTTTTCAACATCTTTTTGAGTAAGCTCTCTTGATGCTTCACTCATTTCTTCATCATAATTGTACCAATTTGCACGCTTTCCATCAACCAACATCATATGTTTTAACGTTGGGCATTTAGCTTTAACAGAATCAACAATATCTGCATGATCCATATCTGTTATAAGCATGTTTGCCTCGGCTCGATTAATACGATATTCAATATCTTTTGCAGTCAAAAGAACTGTCCCAGGCATAGGAACAACACCGAGTTTAAACATACCAACAAGTGATATGTACCATTCAGGAATACTCTGTAATATTACTAAAACGCGATCTCCTTTTTTAACACCGATTTTTTTAAGTACATTTGCAAATTGATTAGATGCAACTGTCAGATCATAAAATGTGTGGTAACGATCATGTTTACCAGTTCGATCAATTGATATCAGAGCGAGTTTAGTTCTATCATCTGCCCATTTATCACAAACATCAAAACCAAAATTGTAATATTTTGGTATTTCCCATTCAAAATTTTTATATAGATTATCATATTCATCTGTCTTTGTTTTTTTTGTCATGATAATTTGCCTCCCAAAAAATTCTATAAACCAAGTTGTCTTGCAATAACCATCCTTTGAACTTCAGAAGTACCTTCACCAATGCAACATAATTTTATATCACGATAATAACGCTCAAGTGCATATTCTCTTGTATAACCATAACCACCAAGAATCTGTATTCCTTTTGTAGTAGCACGCATTGCCATTTCTGATGCAAAGAGTTTTGCCATTGATGCTTCTTTTGTAAATTTAATATTTTTATCTTCCATATTTGCAGCTCTAAATACAAGAAGACGGGCGGCATCAATTTCTGTCGCCATATCAGCAAGCATCCATTGAATTGCTTGTCTTTTTCCAATTGGTTTTCCAAATTGCTCACGTTGTTTAGAATAATCAAGAGCATCTTCAAAAGAACCACGGGCAATACCAACGCTCATTGCACCAATTGCGGTACGACCACGATCTAAGATATTCATAGCACCAACAAAACCGTCACCTTGTTTTCCAATAATATTTTCCTTTGGAACTCTACAATCTTCAAAAATAAGTTCTACTGTATGACTCCCTCTAAGACCTAATTTATTTTCCGTTTGTCCTATTTTAAAACCAGGTGTGTCTCTTTCTACAATAAAGGCGCTTATACCACGAGCACCCTTATCTTTATCAGTCTTTGCCATAACTGTTGTTACCCATGCAATATCTGCACTTGTGATAAATTGCTTAGTACCATTTATAACCCACTCATTACCATCAAGAATAGCAGTGGTTTGAGTAGATCCTGCATCAGAACCCGCGTTAGGTTCAGTTAAAGCCCAAGCTGCAAGTTCCTCTCCATTACATAATTTAGGAAGATATTTCTTTCTTTGTTCTTCATTTCCTTTTTCGTAAATATGACCCAAACCAAGTGAATTATGAGCTTCAACAGTAATTCCTGTTGACCCGCAATAGCGAGATATCTCTTCTAACGCTATCATATAACTTATTCTATCTATACCTGCACCACCATATTTTTGAGGTACAGTCATAGCCATCAATCCCATTCTCCCCATTTTTTTATAAAGATCTTTTGGGAAATATTCTTCTTTATCTATCTTATCAGAAATTGGTTCAATTTCTTTTTTGCAAAACTCATTGATAGTTTTTTTGAAGAGATTTTGCTCTTCTGTAAGATTAAAATCCAAACTTGATCACCACACCTTGGATAAACTAATCCTCTAAAAATCTTTAGGTTAAGAAAACGTCATTAAACGTAAAAGAAGTTATAAAAATATATTGAAGATGTATGCTAAAAATAAAACTTGTGGTACTGTAATTATTGGTAGCCATATCGCAGCTTTTTTTCCTATATTATGCCAAATTAAACCAATTTCTGTATAATCTGTAGCTACACCTGCCATCAGAAATGTAAAACTATTTCCAAATGCACCTGTTTTTTGAAAAATCTCAAAAGCAAGAGGTGCACTTCCTTCTGAGCATACCTCTATAATAGTTGCAAAAAACAATGTAATGGCAAGACCCAAAAGTGTTGGACCCATATATTGTTGAAATAGGTCTTGTGGGATGTAAGCTTTTGCAAATGCAGCCATTAACATCCCTATAATCAGCCACCACATAACCATTTTCGTTAGCGACCATGAACCTCTTAATGTGCCAATTAATGCTTTGAGATTATTTTTTCTGGAAAAGTTGTATTCTTCTATCCTCTTTTTTATATCTTTTCTAATGGAAAAATTCGAGTGAATTGATTTATCTTCTCCGATAATGCATTTATCACATTCAACCATGTTTTTCCTTTCCAAAAATTGATAAATCAATCCAGTTGTAAAGGCTATGATTATTGCAGAGAGTACTATAAAAATCGCCTTTGTACCAAAAAACCCAAAAAGAAGTACAGTTATTGGAAGATTTGCCCAAGGAGATGCAAGTAAAAAAGAAATAACCGATGATGTGCTTGCTCCTTTTTTATAAAGCTCCATAGAAATTGCCAAAATTCCATGAGAACACGCACTCATTAAAAATCCAAATATTATAGAATATATTATTGTTCTTTTTCTATGGCGAGAAAGATACTTCTCTATGTATTTTCTTGGTATAAAATAGTCTATTATTCCACCAATTAAAAAACCTAATAATATTGCCCACCATATCATTTTTAAGTAGTCTACAAATGCATTAAAAAATGGTCTTGTTATTGGATGAAAATAAGATATAGTGGCAACAAATATTGAAAAAAATGTGACAATAAACAGTTTTTGTTTGTAAAAAGGGATTTCTTTTTTTACAGCACAACTTGGGCAGTTTTTCTCATCTTCAATAACATTGTGTTCTTTTTCATGTTTTTTTATGCAGTGTTCACTGCAGAAATGTTTTCCATGCGCAGGAAGCTCTCCTTTCATCCCACATATTGGGCAAGTTTTGGTCATCTTACCAAACTCTTATTTCAATATTTTACCTGTCTCCATATACCAGAGATATAAATCAAGTTCTGCAAGTGTAAGATCTGTTTTTTCTGCAAGTATTTTTAGTTTGTTTTCTATCTCTAAATAATTTTTCTTTGTAATTGCTTTAGGTTTTTTAATGATATTGTATCTTTCAAGTATATCAATTATATGAAAATCTATTATTGCATAATCATCGAAACCAATATTTCTTAAAAAATGACTTACTTCCTTGTAACCAAGTCCTTTTACATTATCCACTATCCATTCTCTAATTTTGTTTTTATCATGAAAACTTATTATTTGTTTTAGTTTGTTTTTACATTTTTTAGATTCAAATATATATTCGGCCCTTTTGTTTGGATAGCGGTGTCCACTTTTCTTTAGTTTTCTTGCTATTTCTTCTTGTGAATTTGTAAAAAAACATTCTCCGATTTTGTTTTGTATATCTATTGATTTCTCTGCATTAAAATTTGCTGTAAGAAAACAAAAACACATTTCTTTGAAAAGTTCATCATTTGATTTTTTATTAATATCTTTAAACTCCTTGATTCTTTTATCTACTTTAAGTCGTATATCCGTATTTTTCAATTTGTTTATTTTATCTATTAACTCTTTCATTATTTGTTCTTCCGTCATACTTATACTGTTTTTATTATTTAGATTAACGTTTTTAATAAAAAAGAAAGTTAAGGGGGAGCAAAATTTTGGAGTTTAATTTTCAAAAAAAATTTGAGGAGAGGAGGAAAGGATGGGATTTATAAGGTTTTTGATCTCCATGCTATTTTGCATCCCCGACTTAATCTAATTTAATAGTATTTAACAAACCACCTCTTAATTATCTTATGATACTTTTGTAACATAAACAATGCTATTAACAATTGTTAATACGATTATAGTATTTAAACATTTCGTACAAAGTTCTATTTTATGGAACATACATAACACATTTATAGAAATCAAAAAATATTAATTATCCTCCTTTTAAAATAAAATAAACAATCGTTAACTATAAGTACAAAAAAAAATATTACAACGTATGCAAAGGACAACCTGTGAATACATGATGTGGAACGGCCTCCCAGCAATAAGAAAACAAATTGCCGTTAGTATGATAAACGATTTTGGTCTAAGCCAAAAAGAAACAGCAGAAAAACTTGATGTTACTCCTGCAGCAGTATGTCAATATATATCAAAAAAGAGAGGGAAAATAGAAATAAAGGATCAAGTGATAATAAAAGAAATTAGAGTTTCTGCAAAAAACATAATTAAAAATGGAAACGGAACATTGATTCCTGAAACATGCAGAATATGCAAGTTATTAAGAAAAAGTAATTGTTTTTCACTCTTATGCTCAGCTTGTGACGAATAATAAAAAGTAAATTTATTTAATATCAATTGATGGGATGCTGTCTTTATCAATATGAAAGACTTCAATCATATGATGCGGACGATAAAATTGTTTTGCTTTACGAAGTCCAGATATACCCATATCTGATTCCCTATCAATAAAATCAAAATTATTTTGAAGAATATTTGCAGTCTCCTGGTTTATAGCTTTATAAATACCATCATAAAAAGGAGAACCTTTTTCGTAATGGACAACAGCAGTAGATGGATTCATACTTTCATAAATAGAAATAGCTTCAATTTCATTATTTACTCTAATAAAAATCCCATCCAAACCAAGATCAAAAAAATTATTGACAGAATAAAAAATAGCTTTTTTTTCATGTTTTAATACAGGATCTGACTCGCAATCTTTCCAGAGGCACCACCTTTTTAAAAATTTTTTAATCTCGGCGATATTTTCTTCAGAGATTTTTTCAACAATATACTCATTTTTCCTTTTAAATTTATTTAACCTATTTCTGATTTTTCTATAATCCGATCCTTCAAGATTGGCCAGGTCAGATGACCTATAAACATAATCAAAAAAATTTCTGTGAGATTTGAATTTTAATTTCGGATAAACATTTGAAATCCATTTCTTTGTTTCCGAACTTATCACTCCTAAGGGATATTGTGCATCTAATTTTTTTGCAAGCATTAAAACTTCTTTTAAAACATCTTTATTTTTTTTTCCAATAGGAGGTCTAAGTCTTAGTATGCCATCTATTTCACTAGAAATAATAATGCTATCTTTATAATGGGCATATTTGTAATTACCATATTTCATCCAACTAATTAGAGTTGTAAAAACATAATCGCTATGAAATGGAGGATATTTTTTATATAATCCATCAAAGATTTTTTTATCTGAAATTTTGATTTTTTGGAAATCATCTAAAGAAAGCATTTATTTTTCCTCATATTTCATGGGTATATAATTCTTCATTTTTTTAAAACCATTTTTTTTGTAAAAATCATCTTGATTTGGTTCTGCTATCAATGCAATCCAAGATATATTTTTAGATTTGCAAAATTTTATAAGAGATTCTACTAGTTTCTTTCCTATTCCCTCATTTCTGAATTCCTTTAGCATAACTAAATCTTGAATGTATGCATCAGAAAATCCATCTGATAAAATTCTCCCCATTCCTATAGTTTTTTTGGTTTTTTTATCAACCACTACCGCAAACGCAAAACTACCTTTTATCAAATTTGGAATAGATGACTTATCATAAGTTTCCTTCCACCAACCACCCGATTTGTAAAGGTTTACTATTTCATCTATATTCCATTTTTCAACAAATTTAATTTCGATATCTCTCATAATATAATTCTGATTAATTGATTCTTATTATAATAGTATTTTGAAAAATATGTTTATATCTTAAAAAAAATTACTAAAGAGATATATCATCAAGGGTATCGAAACAAGCGAGGTTATAAAACTTGCAACAATAAATTGATTTACAATTGATCTATTTCCGCCAGCTCTTTCAGTCACAATTGGAATTGCAGTGACTGGTGGTACAGCTGCCTGAATTATGATTATTAAAGCTATATGAAAAGAAATATATTCCTTTAGATAAATAAGAATTACAAGGAAAAAAAGTGGAAAAATAAAATTTTTAACAACTACGAATTTTATTATTTCAAAAATCATGATTTCACCTTTTTTCTTAAAATCATTATAAATATTACCACCAAGAATCAAAAACAAAAGTGGAATAGTCATGGCACCAAGCAACGTAAAAATTCTTACGATAAAATTATCACCTGAGATCTCAAATCCGATAAATGAAATTAGCATTGCAACTAATGTCGCGATTAGCACAGGATGAATTATTTTCTTCCAGTTTATTTTGATTTTTTCTTTAGAATTAAAAAAGAAATGATAAGTGCTAAACAATAAAGGAGGATAAAAAATAGTAAAAAAGAAAAGATAGACTTGATAGGTTTCTAAAGTTCCAACACTGAACATTCCTGTAAGTATTGCCAAAGGGAAAAATATTGCATTTTGAAAAAAAAGACTGATTGCAAACTCTTTCCTATTTTTTTTATTTGATACATATCTAAAACCCAAGGTTAAAAATAACGAGATTATTGTAAAAAATCCCCACCACAAAGGCAGATGCCACCAATCTGGAAATTTCTCCGGTGTAAAAGTTGTTAATATTCTTGCAAAAATAAGACTAGGTAATGCAATTTCTAAAGCTAGTGGAGAAAGAACACTCAGGATCTTTCCAGGCAGCACTCCTTTTTTTATTATATAAAAACCAACTAATCCTATCGAAAGTAACACAACAACTGATTCGAAGGTAGTTATGAATAGGTCCATCTTTTTTGAGTATGATTTTATTTATTATTTATCTTTGTGTTAAAGGCCAAGTATTAAAAAACATGAATACATATATTTTCTAAATTAGGGAGGTATCTTTTAATGAGTGATGAGACAAATATACTTTCTTTGATGAAAAATGACCATTGCAAAATTGAAAACTTACTTGATGAACTAGAAGAAAAATCAAAACAAGGTTTTGATTCAATGAAAAATGCTTTTCAAAAATTTGAATGGGAACTAGAAAAGCATATTTTTATAGAGGAAAAAGCAATTTTTACAGATTATAATCCAGATGATATTGCAGAGGGTTATAAAATGCTACCAGAGTTAACAGAACAACACAATTTTATCATTAATAAGTTGAATAATTGGAGAAAGGATGTTAATAATAATAGAAGTATAGATGATGTGTATAGTTTCAAAGAATTTTTAAGAAATCATAGAAATTTTGAAGAAGAAAAAGTATATCCGAAACTCAATGAGTCAATTAATGAAAAGCAAAAAAGAGAAATTGTTGCAAAGATAAATGAAATAGTTCAAAAATAAGGTGGATAAAATATGGCAAAAGTATCATATAAATGCGATAGTTGTGGAAAAAAAATAGAAATAAATGATATAGAAGAAAATCCTATATGCTGCGGTAAACCAATGAAACAATTTCCGTTAGATGTTTGTCTTCATCCAAATGATCCTGAAGCCGCTAGACCCATGAGAGATGACGAACCTTGTGATCAAGGAAGATGAAAAATTAAGAGGTAAAATTATGAGAGATAAAGAAACATGTATAGTTTGTGGAGAAGAACATGGTCTTGAAGATATAGATACAATAGAAATCAAAGATGAAAATAAAAATATCTGCAAGGGTTGTGTTGCTGCAATTAAGGGATTAATATAAATTATAAATTTTTAGAAGATCTAGACCTTCTTTCAGGAATGGATTTTACTTTTTTTATACCTTTTTTAATATCATTAGAAACATAAAGAGCACAATAGCATGCGCCATAATCCTCAATATCTGAATCTCTATAAACACAAGGACAAATTATATCTTCATCTTCTTTCCTATTTCCTGATGCAAGTCTACATGGACATGCCCAATATCCATATCTCTTTTGATTTATCAAAAGACCTTTAATCAACTCCTTTGTAAAATCAAAATCTGGATTTAGATGATAACCATTTGATTCTGCATATTTATCAAGTCTTTCATATGACTTATCAACAGTTTTTTCTGAGATGTCGTCCATTTATTCCAACTCTTTACGAATTTCTTCTTCCTTAAATCCAGTAATGCATTTTTTATCATTTATGACAAGAGTTGGAAAACTGCAACGAGGATTCCATTTCTCAAGTTCCTTCATTTGCTCATCCCTATCTTTACTATCTAGTTTATCAATAAAAACATAAGAATATTCGATATCAAGGTCATTAAGAAGCTCTTTTGTCTTTTTACACCAAACACAGGTACTTAACGCATATAAGAAAACCTTTCCTTTATTATTTCCTTCAACATGTTCAATTTCTACCATTTACTTCTTTTCTCCATATTTATTGTGAAATACAAACTTAATTATTTTTTTTCTTTCAGGTCTTTGTTTTTCAGCTTCAATCTGTTTTTCAGATAAAACAGGGTTAATTTTTTCAGAATGTTTACCAACAATTACGAGTGCGATAACGTCAATTTCTTCAGGTATATTCAATATCTCTCTTGTTTTTCTATGGCTATATCCTGCAATTGGATGTGCAACAAGCCCTAGTTCAGTTGCACGAAGTATCATCTGTGCAGTTGCCATACCGATATCAAAGCGATAATAAATTCTATCATGAATAACGCAATCATCTTCTTTTTTACCAACGACTACAATTATCATTGATGCTTTTTTTGCCCATTCATTTCCAGATGAAAGAGCTTCATGCATTTTTCCAAGGATCCCTTTTTCGTGAACAAAAATATATTGCCATGGTTGATTATTAAAACACGAGGCAGATAGCTGAGCACTTTCTGCCAAATCATATATTATCTCTTCTTTAATTTCAAATGGTTCTAAGGAGCGATATGCCCTTCTTTTTTGAATTGCATCTTCTACATCCATTTATATTCTTCATTGATTTTGATTATTTCTATCTATGTCATAAATAAAAGTTATGACTTCCACAAACCATGGATATTACAATATTCTCTAGCAGTAATATTACCTGCTTTGATTTCAAACAATGCCTGTGGTTTATCACCAGGTTTTAAAAATTGTCTGTATGATTTGCCATCCACTATGATCTGTATCCACTCTATATGGTGTTTTTCTTCCATGGGATGATCCTGATTTTGACCAACTTTTACAACGGTTCCTTCTTCTGTTTTTTCAATAAAAGGCACATGTTTTTCTACACTTGAATCTTCAATCTTTTCTTTTTGATGTTTCATTTCTTCCCCGCAGCAAACCAATGCGCCTACTCCTTCATGAAGAACTTCAATTATGTTTCCACATATCTCACATTTATATATTCCTCTAAATTTTGCCATATTTTTACCTCCAAATTTTATAGTACAAATTATTCTTATTTTTCAATCAGAAATTTTGTCCACCAAGATAATCAAATTCAAACCAATATCCAGTAGTATTTATATGATTGAATTCTTTTTCAAGCAAAGAGTAATGATTTTTTTCCTGTTCAATTATTTCATCAATTACATTTTTTACATCTTCATCATCAAGATGTTCTTTGATTTTATTATAGTAATCAATTGCTTCTTTTTCACTGTCCATTGCCATTCTAAGAGCATCAAGTTCTGTACTTTCTACATCCATTCCAGGAGCATCATCTAAATTGTTTGGAAAAAATGGTATAGTTGCATATTTTTTACTTGAACCAACTAAATCATCCCATTCAGATTGACTTACTTTGTTCTCAAACATTTTTTGGAAAGCATCAAGATGTCTTTGTTCATCTTCTGCAAGACTTTCAAATATTGTTTTTCCCATTTCACTTTTTGTTTGAGCGGCCGCTTTCATATAAAATGAATAACCATCTTTTTCCATTTGAATAGCAGTTAGAATTGCATCTTTTACATTTTCTAAATCAGTCATTTAACATAACCTCTCTTAATATGGTTCTGTCCAAATCTCATAATAACTTTGTGGGTGTTTACAAGCAGGGCAAACCTTTGGTGCTTCTTTTCCTTCATGAACATATCCGCAGTTTCTGCATTTCCATTTAACAATCTTTTCACTTTTGAAAACACGTTTCTTTTTAACATTATCAAGTAGTTTTCTGTATCTGCGTTCATGATATTCTTCTACTTCTCCAATTTCTTTGAAACTCTCTGCAATCTTTGGAAATCCTTCTTCTTTAGCGATTTTTGCAAAATCAGGGTATAATGTTCCCCATTCCATTTTTTCTCCTTCAGCTGCTGCAAACAGGTTTTCCTCTGTTGTACCAATTACTCCTGCAGGATATGATGCTTTGATTTCTACTTCTCCACCCTGTAAGTGTTTGAAAAACACTTCAGCATGTTCTTTTTCATTATCTGCAGTTTCTTGAAATATTGCTGCGATTTGTTCATATCCTTCTTTTTTTGCTTTAGATGCAAAATACGTATATCTCATTCTAGCTTGTGATTCTCCTGCAAAAGCTGCAAGAAGATTTTTTTCTGTTTGTGTTCCTTTAATACTTTTCATAACTTTTTCCTCCTATAACACCAATTTCATGGCCCAGCATGTACCATAGGCCAATAAACATCATCTTCTTCATATCGTTCCATACTAAATTTTTCCTGCTCAAGGAGCTTGTAATGTCCAATTTCCATATCTGCAAAATATAAAAGTGTATTGTTTATCTTAGTACCATTTTCAAAGCGACCTGCAAGGCTTTTATAAAAATTACTTGCATTATGCTCAGCCTTCATTGCTTCCTTTAAAAGTCCACTTAAAGGTGTGTCGTCAGTCATTTTTATCTCTGGAAGTGGTACAGGTGTTCCATCAGGAATCTTAAGCTTTTTATCTGGAAAATGATTCATGTATATGTCTTCAATAAATTCTCTGTGCTTTACTTCTTCCTTTGCCAAAAACTCAAGTTTGTCCTGCAACAATCCATTCTTTGTTTTCTTAATCATCTTTGAATAAAGCTTGTTACTATCTTGCTCACTTTTAATTGCAGCAAGAAGTAAATCTTCAAGTTCGAAATTATTTAAATCCATTTTTTCTTCTCCTTCAATCTAGTAATCTTTTTTCTCCTTTTATATCCTGAATCGGAGTAATATTCTGAGATGCTTCTAAACATCCAAGATATTTTCCATTTTTATCTCTTAGTGCAAAATATTGTATCAAAACTTTGTTTTTTTCACCATCTTTACCTATAGGTAGATCAATCCAGAATTTTGCTACATCTCTTTTGCCAACTTTCATCTCTGAAATGATTTTTTCTACTTTAATAAGGCTTTTTTCTGGATGGCATTTTCTTACATTTCTACCTAACGCTCCTTCGGGTCTTTTAAAAATTCTTGTTTCATGTTTGTTCCATGCAAGTACATTATCATCTTTGTCTAAAACTGAGAATTCTAATGGAAGTGTTTCAAGAATTGCTTCTAGTTCTTCATTATTTGGTTTTCCTATCATTTTTATATTCTCCCTTTAGTTTGTATCTTTCGAGTGAAGTTTGAGATGATCTGTTTCAATTTCCACAAGTGTCCCAAAAAATTCTTTAAGTCTTGGCTCAACCGCCTCATCTCTGAATTTTGCATATGCCTTTATCGCACGATCTTCCCGTTTGTATCCTTCTTGACTATTTGCTTTAGAATTTGCATTACATGCTTGTTTTTCTAATTCTGGTCTAGATATCTTTAAGAATTTTGAAATCGCTGAAGCATGCTCTCTTTCGACTTTCATAAGTGCTTTGAATTTTGCAATTCCATAGTGATCATCTGCTTTATCAGCTGTTCCTTTTGCGCAGTCATAAAAACTCGCGTTGTCAAGCTCAAGATCTAGTGCTGCTTCAAGGTTTTTACGCGAGACATCGCTTAGTTCAACATCGAACTCCTTTGGATTCCAATCCTGCGCTTCAACAAAGAATCGATGATCTGCACCACAAAATGGACATTGCTTTGGTGCTTCTTCTCCAATATATGGATCTCCGCATATTCTACATCTAAATACCTTTATTTTCTTCATTTTTTCACCAATTTAATCATATTTTTTTGTGGCATAACCACCAGTCATAACATTCATATTCTTTCTTTCTTTTTTTTGCAGTTGCTACATCTGTTGCGGGTGGGATTATAACCCTATCTTTAACCAACTCATTTTTTGGCCAGTTTGCAGGTATTGCCACACCATGTTTATCTGATATTTGAAATCCTTTTATCATTCGTAAAAACTCATCCATATTTCGCCCGAGCTCCTGCGGATAATAAAGAATCGCTCTGATTATCCCCTTAGGATCTACCATAAATACTGCACGGACTGTGTTTGATCCTTTTCCAGGATGAATCAGACCAAGTGTGTTTGCTACCTTCCCGGTATCAGCAATTATTGGGAATTTAATTTCAATTTTCAGATTGTCTTTTATCCATTCTTCCCATTTGATATGAGAAAAAACCTGATCTACACTAAGGCCAATTAGTTCTGTATTTAATTTCTTAAATTCATTGTAACGTTTTTGGAAAGCAACAAACTCTGTTGTACAAACTGGCGTAAAATCAGCAGGATGGCTAAACAATATAAACCATTTTCCTCTGAATGCATCAGGTAGTTTTTTCTTTCCACGTGTTGTTTGTACCTCCAGCATCGGGAATTTATCCCCTATAAGTGGTATTTTAAATTCTTCCATTTTTTCTTCCTTCCTTATTTTTCAAATATTTTCCAATTTTTTTTCCAATTTCTTTTACATTTTTCAATTCCTTTTCATCAGGTATGTAATTAAGATTTACATTATCAAATGACAAATCCCAATTAAGGCTATGAAGTATTTTTTCAATTTCACCTATCGCTTGGCCGCCCCAACCATAGGATCCAAATACAAATCCAATTCGATCACGAGGTCTTAGGCCTTTGAGATATGTTAGGAACCCACCCATTGTTGGCATCATGCCATTATTCAATGTTGGTGAACCAAGTAGTATTAGTTTTGTATCAAGCAATTCCGTAATAACATCAGACATATGTGTGTGATTCAGGTTCATCATCTTAACAGGAATATCTGCCTCTTCTAGACCTTCTAAAAGTTTGTGTGCAATTTTCTCTGTTGAGCCCCACATTGAATCGTACACAATAAGCGCTTTTTTATCGGTCTTAAAACCAGCCCATTTCTGATATTCCTCTATAATTCTAGGTATTTTTGACTTCCAAATTACTCCATGACTTGGTGCTATCATATCAATATTAAGGCCAGATACTGCCTCAAGTGCTTTTTTGACTTGGTCACCATAGGGCATTACAATATTACCGTAATATTTTGCAGCTTCTTCTTTGAGTAATCCCCATTCGTGTTGGTCATCAAAAAGCTCTGTTGTTGCTATATGTTGTCCAAACGCATCATTTGAAAGCAATAGTTTTTCTTCAGGAATATATGTAACCATAGAATCAGGCCAGTGAACCATCGGAATATGAACAAAATTAAGAGTTCTTTTACCAATTTCTAAGCTATCACCAGAATTAACTACTTTATATTTGTAGTCGTTTTTATAGTGTCTTTTAAGACCAATTTCACCACGGGTTGAAGTAACAACCTGTGCATTTTTTGCGTGTTTTAGAGTCTTTGGTATCGAGCCAGAATGATCCATTTCAACATGATTAGAAATGATATAATCAATTTTTGCGGGATCAACTATTTCTTTTATTCTTGCGAGCATTTCATCAAATAGATAATGCTTCACAGTATCAACTAACGTAATTTTTTTATCTAGTATTAAATATGAGTTATATGTAGTACCACGGTTTGTACTATAACCATGGAAGTTACGTATATCCCAATCAATTCCACCAACCCAATAAATATCTGGTTTAATTTCCAGCTTTTTCAAAACTTATTCACTCCTGTTTACTAAACTCAGATTTTGGCGCACCACAAAGTGGACATACCCAATCTTCCGGTAAATCTTCAAATGAAGTACCAGGATTTACATCATTATCAGGGTCTCCTTTCTCAGGGTCGTATACATATCCACATACATCACATACATATTTGTCCATTTTTGTTTCCTCCTTTTTTTCTTTTTTTGGTTTATCCATCTCTTTATAAAATGTTGGAGCGGTTTTTGGTGAATAACCGCCTTTAACCTGATGGTAATACTCATATGTCATAGCTTCAACATCAGATAGAACCTCAGAATCAATTATATTTCCAATAAAAATTGTATGAGTTCCTACATCAATTTTATTAATAATTTCTGCCTCGATTGAAGCAATTGAGTAATCTAATATTATTGGTGTTTTAGTTTTACCAAGTTTATACTTAATTCCTTCAAACTTATCAATGTCTCTTCCACATTTAAATCCAAATGTACCTATAAACTTCATTGGTGCTTCTTGAGATAAAACCGATACTGTGAAAACATTGCTGTTTTCCATATACTCATGGGTACAATTTAATTTGTTTATACTTACTGCAATTGTTGGCGGTTCTGATGTTACTTGGAATATCGCATTTGCTATTTGTCCATTTATTTTTTTGCCTTTTTTTGAACAAATAACGTAAAGTCCATATGATATTTTATGTAAAGCTTTTTTATCCATTTTTTTTACTTTCCTTTTCTACACAGTTTTTACATATTCCTTTGAAATAACCATGTACTTCGTCTATTTTGTGTCCTTGTTTGAGGGTTTTGTCAATATTTGGACATTTAATTTCTATGTCGATTATTTTTCCACATTTTTTACATAGGAAATGATGATGCATTCCATGATCAATATCATATCTTTGCTCTAATCCGCAGATGGTAAGGGCTTGGATAAGCCCATACTTTTTGAGGATATCAAGGGAGTTATAAACAGTAGTTTTGGAGAGGGAGGGGATGCTTTTTTTGAGGGTCGAGTATATTTCATCTGCGGTGGGATGCATTCGATGAGTATCAAGATATTTTAAAATAGTAAGACGTTGTGGTGTAATTTTTAAATCATTGCCTTTTAACATCTTTACATATTTTTCCAAATACTCACCCTTTCATGTAATGGTTACTAATTTGTAGTCATTACAATTTAACATGCAATACAATTTTGGTATATAAAGTTTTTGCATTTAAACTAAATAGTTTTACAGAAGATCGTCAGCAAGAACTGTGTTCGATTGCACCCTTTGGGCAAGCATTCACACAGGCACAGCACTCAATACACTCACCAACATTTTTACAAACAGCTTTTCCATCAACTACCTCAAATATATCAACAGGGCAAGCTGTTACACAATCACCAATGCCCTCACATTTATCAGAGTCTATTGTAATTACAATGTCCCCTTCCTTGTATTCTTTTTTCATATGAATTAATCAACCTCCCTCAAATTTTAGTTATTAAATAGAAGAATATATTTTAAGCTTTTGTATTTTCAGGTTCTAATTTTTGCTTTGCAAGTTCTCTTAATTCTATCTTTTTAACTTTACCACTAGCAGTCATTGGAAATTCATTAACAAAAAAGATATATTTTGGTATCTTAAATCTAGAAATTCCATCTTTGCAAAAATTTTTAATTTCATCTTCAAAAGATGTTTTACCTTCCTTTAATCTTATGAAAGCTGCAACCTCTTCACCATATTTTCTACTTGGAACACCAACAACTGCTACATCTTCAATTTTGTCATTTGTATATAGATATTCTTCAATTTCACGTGGATAAACATTCTCTCCACCGCGAATAATCATATCATCAATCCTACCTAAAATACTAAAGTATCCATCATCATCCATTACAGCTAAATCTTTTGTATGGAGCCAACCGTCATGAATAACTGTTTCAGTCTGTTTTGGCATCTTATAATATCCTTTCATAATTCCGTAACCACGAGCAACAAGTTCGCCAGGAGTATTTTGTTCCAAATCCTTCTTTGTTTCAGGATCAACTATTTTCACCTCAATATTTGGTAAAGGTTTTCCCACAGTTTCTACACGTTTCTGAAGAGGATCGTTTCTACGTGTCTGAGTAAGAACTGGTGATGCTTCTGTTAATCCATAGCATATTGTTATTTCCTTAAGGTGCATCTTACTCATAGCATTAACCATAACTTCAATAGGACAAGACGCACCGGCCATGATACCAGTTCTAAGGCTTGAAAGGTCATATTTACTAAAATTAGGATGTTCAAGTTCTGCGATAAACATAGTCGGCACTCCTTGAAGAGCAGTGCATCTTTCCATTTCAACAGCTTGAAGAATTTTTTCGGCATTAAAAGTTTCAATAGGGATCATAGTAGAACCATGTACAACGCAATTAAGAGTGGAAAGTACACATCCAAAGCAATGGAAAAAAGGAACAGGGATGCACATTCTATCTCTATAAGTCATCTGCATTACTTCTCCAACATAATATGCATTGTTAACAATGTTATAATGAGTGAGCATAACGCCCTTTGGAAAACCAGTTGTTCCAGAGGTATACTGCATGTTTATTGTATCATTTGGATCAAGTGAATCTTGTCTTTTTTTAAGTTGTTCATCAGAAATTTTTTCCCCAAGAGCTATTATTTCTTTGAAATTAAACATTCCACCTGGAGTTTTTTCACCGATATACACAATGTTTTTTAGATAAGGTAATCTTTTAATGTTTAATTTACCTGGTTCTGATTTATTTAATTCAGGTATAACTTTGTATACCATTTCTACATAATTTACATCTTTAAATCCTTTAACAAAAAAAAGTGTTGTACAGTCAGATTGTTCAAGTAGATAGTTTAATTCATGTGATTTGTAGTAGGTATTTATCGTAACAAGAACTGCACCTATTTTTGCCGAAGCAAATTGAAGTAAGACCCACTCAGGAACATTATACGACCAAATCGCAATATGATCCCCCCTTTTTATACCAAGAGCCATAAGTCCTTTTGCAATCTTTTCACATTCATCTTTAAATTCAGAATAACTGAATCTTATTTCTTTATCCACATAGACTAAAGCATCATTATTTGGATATTTGCTGGCAGTTTCATCAAGTATTTCGCCAATTGTCTTATTAATCATCGTTCGTCACCATATATCTTTATTTGTTTGGACGTATAATATTTGATAATTGTTTTATAGTCGTCAGTTGACGTAATTACAGGTTCTATTATAAAGTTATGGAATAATTAATAAAAATTTATGAAGAAAATTTAAACATAATCTAACTATATCGGTATTTAATGAAATATATCTCTGGAAAAATACTTACAGAAGATGGATTTGAAAAATCTCACATAGGTCTAGATA